>Ga0247727_10001488_pt1 | contig 55623 bp, 50 predicted proteins | sample WisWelCaveWW1625_FD_202498 | JGI IMG/M metagenome (GOLD analysis project Ga0247727, IMG submission 202498) | Biofilm microbial communities from Wishing Well Cave, Virginia, United States - WW16-25 | ecosystem: Environmental > Aquatic > Deep subsurface > Groundwater > Cave microbial mat | place... | reverse complement strand
CTAATGTTGTTTGTCAAGATTGTAGTAATAAAGTAGATATTAAATCTATAAATGCTAATGATCCTCAAGCATTAAATGTTAAAATTCAACAATATAATCAATGTATTTCTAAAATTACTCAAAATATTACACCATCACAACCACCATCACAACCACCATCACAACCACCATCTCAACCACAATCTAAACCACAATCTCAACCACCATCTCAACCACCATCACAACCATCATCACAACCATCATCACAACCATCATCACAACCATCATCACAACCACCATCACAACTACCATCAAAACCACTATCACAACCACCACTTATACTTCAACCAACATTGGAACCTAGTAAAATAGAAACAACTACAACAACTGTAAATAATTTTAACAGAAATTTAAAAATAAGTGGTCTATTTATTGGTTTAGGTATATTATCTTATTTTTTAATTAAAAAAATGAAAAATAATTAAATGAAAAAAAATGTAATTATAATTTATATAAATGACAACAAATATTAGTAAATTTATAGAAAATAAAAAAAAAATTAATGAATTAAAATTAACAATAATAAAAATAAATAAAAATATTAAAAACACATTTAATAAATGTGATTTGGGACATATTAATTTACAAATTCAACAATTAGAAAATGAAAATATATTTTTAAAATATAATATTGATTTATTAAAATGGCAACATAAAATAGATTTTATAGATAGTAAATATCAATATGGTTGGTATGCTAAAAATTATTCAAGTAGATCAAAAAAAATTGGGCAATATATAGAATATAATAATCATATTTTTAATTGTACTAGTGGAGAACATTTTTATAATGATAAAATTACAAAAGTTAAAACTCCAACAAATAAAGATTGTTGTTTAAACATATTACCAGAATTTAAAAAATGTTTGGATTTAAGTAAACATATATCTTGTAATAAATCTATTAAATGCGAAATTTATAAACCAAACAATTATTTAGAAAATAAATTATCATATAATTTTGAACAAGATAAAATTAATTCTGAAAAAGCTGAATTGGAAAAAATTAAACCAGTTTTAAAATTAAATAATTATAGTAATACAACAGATTGTAATTTATGTAATGATTTTCAACCATGTAATTCATGTAATGAAAAATTAAAATTATATAGTATAGAACCAACTAATTTTACAGGTATAAATAATAATATAAGTGAATATTCTACTTGTTTAAATTCAATTAAACCAAAAATTGAACTACCATTACAACCAACAAGTCAACCTATAATTCAACCAAAAATTGCACCACCACTTATAATTCAACCAACAATTCAACCTATAATTCAACCAATAATTCAACCAATAATTCAACCAACAGTTCAACCTATTATATCAGAACAACCATCAGTACAAATTCAAACTACAAAAATGGCAGATGTAAATTTACCAACAACAACAAATGGAACAAATATTTTAACTACAAAAGATGTAGAAATAAATAAAATTACAGAACCAATTTTCCCAATTTCAACTGATATTGTTGGTGATAATAAAACATCAGTATATATAGAAAAAGAAACTCCTGTTTTAACTCCTACTATATTACCTAGTGTTATACCAGTTGCACAAATACCATTTTCAAAACAAAGTGGAATTCAAGTTTCAACTAATATAAAACCAATGGAAAATGAAATGGTTAATAATAATATAATTAAATATGGAATAATAATAGGGGGAATTGGATTAATTGGATTAATTGGATTAAAGATAATGAAAAAAATTTAAATTTTTATAAATAATTATATTTTTATTATCATTCATACATTTTTCCTTTTTATAATTATATTGACATTGTATTTAGTATATGAGGAAAAAATATTATTGGATTTCAAAAATTATTTTTAACTTTATAATTTTTGGGAAGGATTCAAAAAAGAAAAATTAAAAAATTAAGAATTAAAATTGATAAATTAAACAAATAACAAAATAGTATATTATAATATGAATAAATTAAAAAATATAATACAAAAATATTTAGATATATTACAAATAAATGATGAATTTGAAATATTATTTAATAAAAATAATGTTTTAAATCAGAAAAATTACATAGATTTATTAAAATACATTAAAAATAAAAAATTTAAAATATTAGAAACGCTAGATGTAATATATTCAGATGAAATAAATTACAGAATAAATATAGAAGGATTATCAAATATAAATGATTTTATTACAAATAATTTAAATAAAACAAATACAACAATATTTCAAAGATTATTAGAAAATAAGGAAATGAAAAAGGAAAAGAAAATAGTAAAAGTAAATGAAATGTTTAAAGATTTTGACTATAAGATTAAAATATCAGAAGAGAAAGAACTAATCAAAGAAGACTATGATAATATAAAAAGAAATCAAAAAATAAATAATAAAATTTTATATAGATTTAAAAATAGAGTTGAATATGTTATATTTGAAAATGAAAACTATTATATTAGAGTAGATTTAACGAAAGTAAAACAAACAATTAAATTAGATAAATTAAATTCAGAAATTGGGCAATATGAATTAGAATTAGAAGTTAAAAAATCAAATGAAGTCAAAATTGATATAGATAATATAATAACTGAATTTAATACATTAAAAAATATTATAAATAATACAACAATTTTAATAAATTATGATGAAAATGAGGAAATTTTATTAAAGTATAGAAATTTATTAGATAAATATACAATTAAAAATAGTGCATATGGAATGCAACCAGTTTCATTATTACCGATACATTATGTTTCAAATATAAAAACAGAATATACGATAACTGACAAAGTAGATGGTGAAAGATATTTTTTATTAATATTTGATGAAAATTTATATTTAATGAATAATAATTTAATAATACAAAGATTAAATAAACAAATAAAAAATCTAACAAATTGTATATTAGATGGAGAATATGTATTTAGAAAAAATAAACATTTATATTTAGCATTTGATATTTTATTTTACAATGGAGAGAATATAATGTCAAAATCATTATTAGAAAGATTTGAATATTTAAATAAAGTAATGAAAAAATTAAATGTAGATTTATCATATTTAATAGAACCAACTAAATTAGTAACATTAGAGGAAATAAATAATTTTCATAAAAAGAACATAGAAAAATATCATGAACTTTTAATAGAAAATTACAATAAAAATGATATAACGATAATGAGAAAATATTTTATATTTCCAATAGGAATAAATAATATGGAATTATATAGAAATAGTATATTATTTTGGAATACAACAACAAATAATTCAAAATTACCAATATCATTAGATGGATTAATGTTTACACATATAAGACAAGAATATACAAGAAATTTAAAAGATATAAAATATCCAATATATAAATGGAAACCATCTGAAAAGTTAACGATAGATTTTTATATAGAATTTAAAAAAGATAATAATGGTAAAATATTAAATATATATGATAATTCAGAAAAAAACAAAAATTTAATATATAGAATATGTAATTTATATGTTAATAGTTCAGAAGATAAACCTGTATTATTTAAACAAAATGAAAATCTAGACTCTTGTTATTTATATTTAGATAATAACTATGTAAGAGATAAAGAAAATAATATAGTAGAAGATAAAAGTGTAGTAGAATTTTTATATATTAATGATATAAAATTAGATGTAAAACAAAGATGGAAAGTATTAAAAGTAAGATATGATAAAACAGAAACTGTAAAAAAATATAATATAAAATATGGAAATAATGAACATATTGCCGATGATGTATTTAATAGTATAATAAATAAAATAGAATTAGATGATTTTATTAAATTATCAAATGAAAAAACATATTATCATCATATAGATTTTTTAAATTCAAAAATTGGAAAAATAGAAATTGCAAAACAAACAAAAGCGTATTATGAACAACATACTTCAATTATGAAAGAAATGGATCAATTTCATAATTATGTAAAAAGTAATATAATATTTTATTTTTGCTCACCAAAACAATATTTAGTTAATGAAACAGTATTTGAAAAAAAAATGGAAGTATTAGATTTAGGTGTTGGTAGAGGTGGTGATTTTATTAAATTTTTTCATGCAAAAGTTAAATTATTAGTTGGTATAGATATTGATGAAGATTCAATATTTAATATAAAAGATAGTGCAATTTCACGTTATGAAAATAATAAAAAAAAATATCCAAGTTTTCCTCAAATGGATTTTATAATATCAAATATTGGATATTTATTAAATTATAATGCACAATTGGCTTCTATGGGTAATGTTATAAATAGAACAAAAGATAAAATATTAAAATATTTTGGAGAAAATGAAACATCAAAATATAAAAAATTTGATATACTTAATTGTCAATTTGTAATTCATTATTTATTAAAAAATGAATTAACTTGGAATAATTTTAAACAAAATATTAAAAAACATATAAATAAATATGGATTTTTATTAATTACTACATTTGATGGTGAAAGTGTTTTAAAATTATTAGAAAATACTAATAAAATTGATGTAAATTATAATGACATTAATGGAAATAAAGTTAAACTTTATTCAATAATTAGAAAATTTGATATATTAGATAAAAAGAATTTAAATTGGATGAAATTAGGTTTAGTAATAGATGTAAATATTGGATCATTTATGGAATCTGATACATATAGAACAGAATATTTGGTAAATAAGAATTTTTTAATTTCAGAATTGAAACAACTTGATTTTAAATTAATTGATACTGGTATGTTTGATAATTTTTATACAGATAATAAAGATTATATAACAAATTATAGTAGTATGGATATTAATAGTGAAACTGGATCATTTATTTCAAATAAAGTTGGATCATTTTATAAAGATAATGAAATTAATAAATTAAATATGAATTTTTCAAAATTAAATAGATTTTTTATTTTTCAAAATATATAATATATGATACAAATTTCAATTATATATTTACATTGGTCTAAGTTTATGATATTTGTAAAATCTCAAATTAGTAAAATGTTTAATTTTTCTATATTTAATAGCTCTTTACATGTTGCTTTATTAGAAGATGTTCAAAATACAATACAGGATAAAAATTAACTAATTTAATATAATGTTTTAAAATATTATATTATAATATATACATATGGATAATATAGATCAATTAATTAATGATATGTATGATTATATATATAAAAATAAAATAGAAGATTTTGAAATAAATAATATAGATATTACACTTGAAAATATTAAAATAACAAAACCTTCTGAATTATTAATTAAATCTATATTTAATGATAAAATTAAACATATTATATATTGTTTATTTAAAAGATATCCAACAACATCTGATAATTATTCTTCTACTTTAATATTTAATACATATAATAATGAATCAAAAAAAAATGTATTAACATCATCAGATAATATTGATAAAGTAATGTCATATGTTTTATCAGAATTAATTGTTAAAAAACAATTAGTTAATCATATATTATTACCAATCTTAAATTTAGATGTTGATATTGAAAAGATTTCTGATATATTAAAAAATAATAAAGAAATGTCATATTGTGTTGGAGATAAAAAAATTTTAAATTTATCAATTAAAGAACATTTTTTTTCTATTGTTTCTTTAAAAAAAGCAATTGAGACATTCACAGTATATGATTGGAAAATTCTATTTTTTCAACTTATATTTACATTAGTTAATATACAACAAATATATCCATCATTTAGACATAATAACTTAAATGTTAATAATATTTCTATATATACTTTACAAGAAATTGATAAATGTGATTACAATTATAATGATAATAAATTTATTATTAAAAATTGTAAATTTATAATTAAAATTCATACATTTAATAAATCATATATTAAAAATTTAGTTGAAAATGATGATATTAGTGATCAATTGAAAGAACAAAATCAATATTTAGATTTTTTTATTTTTATAAAATCTTTTGATAATTTAAATTTATTGCCTAAAAATGATTCTGATTTTTTAGTATTTTTTAATAAAATTATGCCACAAAAAAATAAAATTATTTATCTTGCTGAATTATTATTTGATTCATATTTTTCTGATTTCCATACTGAAAATTATAACATTAATAAATTAAAAGTAATAAAAAAGATAAAAGAAATAAATAAAGAAGATGTGAAAGAAAAAATGAAAGAAGAAGAGTCAAAAGAAGAAATAAAAGAAGATGTGAAAGAAAAAATGAAAGAAGAAGAGTCAAAAGAAGAAATAAAAGAAGATGTGAAAGAAAAAATGAAAGAAGAGTCAAAAGAAGATGTGAAAGAAAAAATGAAAGAAGACGAGTCAAAAGAAGATGTGAAAGAAAAAATGAAAGAAGACGAGTCAAAAGAAGATGTGAAAGAAAAAATGAAAGAAGACGAGTCAAAAGAAGATGTGAAAGAAAAAATGAAAGAAGACGAGTCAAAAGAAGATGTGAAAAAAGATGAGAAAGAAGAGGAGCAAGAAGATGCGACATTAAGAACAAAAATAACAAATATGGAAGATGTTATAGATGAAGCGATAAGGAAGAATGATAATGATGAAATATTAAAAGAAGAATATATAAATAAGGATGTGACAGAATCATATGAAAATATATTATTACAAGGAGGAGAATACAAAGGAAAAAATATAGATCCGGAATATTATAAAAAATTTAAACAAAATAAATTTAAATCTATACAATCAGCACCACCAGTAAAAAAAGAAAATTTAAATATAGTGAAAACATATAGTGGCAAAGAAGGTAATTTTGAAAAACAAACCCCAATAATTTATGGAATAGAACCACCATATATAACATCAGGATTAAATGTAAATAAATATACAATATTACAACCACCCATGGTAATTAAAAATATAAATGTAAAATTACCAGAACCACTAGATATGCATGCAAAAATGTTTGATATATTTGAAGATGCAGAAATACCAAAAAATTTACAAAATAACACAACTATGTTAGAAAATAGATTAGAAATATATAATTATATAAGAAGTTCATTTATAAAAGAGAATGACGGAGAATTAATAGGAATTTCAAAAAATGAAGGACAAAGAAATTTATTTAGTTATTTAAAATTATATGAATTAAATCCATATGCAACAATAAAAGATGAAAATCCATATATAAATTTACCAAATAATATGTTATTATATAAAGCATGTTATCCAATAAGATATAAAAATAATAATATTCAATGTTCAGATGAATCAATGAATATAAATGTAAGATTATATAAAATGAATATTGCAGAATCAGCAGTAAATTTATTTACGGAAGGATATAAGAAATTTAATATATGGAGAGAATTATCATATTATATATACATTAAGGAAAATATATTAAAAAGAAAAATAATACCAACATTTCCATTATTATATTGTTATTTTATATCAACAAATAAGGATATTAAATTTGATGAATTACAAAAAGTAAAGGAAAGAAAAACAAATATTTCTCAAAAAATCAAAATACATGAATATATACCAACTAAAAATATAAATGATTTATTATTTGATATACCATCAGATTTAAATATATATGATAAAATTAAATTAATAAATATTGTAAAAAAAATAATAGATGAAAATAGAATTATATATAAAAAAGAGGATATAAAAAAATTAGAAGAATATGAACAAACATTAATATCGATAACAGAATCTCCAGATATGTCATTAATAAATTGGTCAACAAAAGTATATGATAAAAATAATATAGTAAATATAGTGAAAAATATTGGATATATAAATCCAGAAATATGGAAAAATATAATATTTCAATTACTTTGTACTTTTTATATTATGTATAAAAATAAATTTGCATTTGAAAATTTTGGAATTGAAAATATATTTATAAAAAAAATACGTGGTGGAAAAGGATTTTGGATTTATAATATAAATGGTATTGATTTTTATGTTAAAAATTTTGATCATCTTATTTTTATAGATTCTCTTTTTTCAGATAAAAATATAGATCTTTCAAAACCTTATAAAATATATAGTAAATTTTTTAATGATGATGAAAATAATATAAATAAATTATTAAAAAATCAAATGAATGAAATATTTTCTGCAAATTTATTTAATAATAAAGATATTATAAAACCATCTGGAGATATTATTATATTATTACAAAATATAAATAAAAATTTAAATATATCAAATGAAAAATATGAAAATGTTATTATAGAAACATTAGTAACATGTTTTGGTGAATATTTAAATAATCGAATAGGAACTTTATTAAATATACATGAAATGAAATTTATAATACCAACAGATAAAAATTTTGAACATGGCGATATGGTTGTTTATGAGATTCAACCACAATTGTACAAATTTGCAATGTATATTGGAAATGAAATAAGTAATGATGCAATAAATAATGTAAATATAAATATGAGTAAAATTTTAACAATATTAGATGATAAAAATATTGAATTAAAAATAATTACTAGAGTCCCAACTGGCTCATTATCAAAGTATTATTATACAGAAATTCAACCAATTGAACAAAATATAATATTTCCAAATGATAGAAGTATAGATTCTTTTATTGAAAAATATACATTATAAAATTTTATCATAATAATAAATTATATATTATTATAATTAAATTCTAAACTTTCATCATGTAGTATAGAATTATATATATCATATTTTAATATATTTTATCAATAATAAATAACAAAATTTTCAAATGTAAACATTAACTTAATATTTATAATAATATATTTATCATTTATCAATAGATTTAAAGTTATATTATCAATATAAATTATGTCATCACAAACATTATTACAAATAATAAATACAAATTATTTAGATACATATTTAATTGATAATGATGGAGTAACATTTTTTAAGAATAAACATAAAAGACATATTGCATTTGCATATGAAGATATGGATTATTTAATAAACAATAGTGCAAAATTTTCAAATAATTATGAATTATCAATACCAAAATCATCAGATTATTTAACAAATATATGTTTAAAAATAAAATTACCATTAATTTATGCAAAATATAAATATAGTATTGAAGAATCAATATCTAAATTATTATCAGATAATTCAACATATATTTTTAATAATTCTCTATATAATGATAATACAAACAGATTTTATTTATTAAATGAATATTATAATAATAAACAAAGTAAAAATTTTTTAATTAAATTAGATAGTTCAACATATAAAATGTTAAATTATTATCCATATTATTATACAATTCTGGATGCAGATAAATCATTAAATATAAATACATTCGATTATTTTGGACCAATACCTTTAACAACTACAGAGTATGATAAAAATATTGTTTCGCAAACAACAAGTCAATATCTAAATTTAACATATCCATTAGATAATTATAAATATTTATTTCAAATAGATTTATTAAATACAAATATTTTATTAGAAAATTTTAAATATAATACAACTGGAACAAATGAATATAGTATTAATAATACATATTTTAATAAAAATAATTATACTATTTATGAAATAACTGTTAATGTAAATGTAAATAATTGGGTAAATACAAATTCAACACCATGGATATATGATTTTTTACAATATAGTACAAATAAAATAGGAATAAATGGAAGATTATTATATTTATATACATTAAATACATCTGTATATGTCCAAATTGGAAAATTATTAGTTATATCATCAAATATGGTAGATAATACAGCAATTTTAACAATTATATTATTATCTGGAAATCAAACCGATATAAATACAAATAATTATGTATCATCAATAGATAATACAACACAAAATTTTGTAATAATATTTACAAAGTTAAATATTGGAAAAATAATTAAAATTTTAAAAATAGATAATACAAATGTCGATAAACAAATTATATATGATTTGGCAACAACAAATGATCCATATAATTATTTAATTAAATATTTAATTTATAACTCTAAAAATCTAAATAATCAATTAATATATAATTCAAAATTGTTTAAAAATACAATATATGATCACATGTTAAATTTTTTTATAGATAAAAAATATACATTAACATTTGGAACATTTGATGATAGAAAAACAGTTGAAAATACTTTATTAAATAGTTCTAGAAAATTTTATTTTAAATATAAAAATGTAACAACAACATATAATATTTTGATTTTATATAATACAGATAATACACCAACAATACAAAATATAATATCAATACCATCATCAGATTCTATATATAATACATCATTTTGCTATGGTATTATTTTATTAGATACAATATCAATAAAATCATTAGAATCAACATTTTTAACAGAAGATAGATATGCCTCATTTATAACATTTGATTTTATATTTTTAGGTGGAAATGAAAATATTTTAAAACAAAACAATACATTTAAAACTTATTATTTTAATAATAATATAATAGATAGAGAATTACATAGTGTTATTAAATTAACACCAAATAAAATTAATCAAATTATATATACAAGATCAACAGCTAATGAAGTTGATTCATTAAATACATTACAATTTAAAATTATAGAATATGTAAATTTTTTGAAAGATATGGGAGGATTTTTTACTGATAATGGAGGTAATACACAATTATTAACAATTGAACAAAAGTATAACAATGAAATTTTATCATATAATTTATACAACAAAGCAAATATACCATTTACATTTAAATTAGATTTATATACATCAAATAATTTTAGTATAAAATATAATCAATCCCTCTTATCATTATTTAATTTATCATTAGTAAACTCAGATGATGATTTTTCAACAAGATTAAATTGTACTTTAATACAATTAAAAAATAATGAATATAATAATACAACAATAAGAATAACAACAACAAGTGCAAATATAAATTCATCAATGTATTTAGTAAATAATAGTAGTTTAACAAATAATATTAGTATATTTTACAAAATAAATAAAATTAGTTTTATAAATCAAACTAATGATAATTTATATATATATGATCTATACTTTTTTTCAAATATACCATTAATATCAAAAATAAATATATTATCTGGATCATTTGATTTAATAGATATAGGAACAATTAAATATATTAAATTTTCAAATATAAATTCACAATTTGATGGATTATTTGATAATATATTAAAAGACTTAAATGGAGAAATTAATATTAATAATAAAACTACATTTGATTTTAAATATATACAAATTAATAATATAATTTATACAATAGATAATATAGATATCCTAAATTCAGATATTCAACAAACATATGATTATAATTTTGATAATATAATATCATTTGATTATGATTCAACGAATTTCAAAAATAATGTAATAACACAATTTAATAATACATTATTAACAAATCCAAATATAATAAAAAATATTTTTAATTTTTTGTATAATGATTATATTTATAGTTTAATAGGAGCAACAATAACAGGTTCAACAGCATCAGCAATAGAAACATATAATACATTAAATTTATCAACAACAATAAATAAATTTATAAATGGATTTGAAGGTTATAATATACCATTTGTAAATTCAATTAAATCATTATTTACTGATTATAAAAATTATTATAAAAATAATTTTAACAACATATTAACCGAAAATTATACACCAATTGAATCACAATATTTAAATCTATTAAAAATTGTTAGTTTTTATAAAGATGTTTCCCCATATAAAAATATAGTTTTAACATTTGGTGAAAATTTAATAGCAAATGTAAATATTATTGTAAATAATTTTATTTATGTACGAGGTAAAAATAATAATACATATCCAATTTTAGTTAAACTAAAAATAGATTCTGTATTATTTAGTTTCCCAACAACAATAACATGTTCATTAATTAGTTCATTAAATTCTATATTTCATCTAAATTTAATAGATGGTTATAATAATTATATAAATTATTACTTTGATCATTCAAACACATTAATAACATCAACAAGACCAACATCAGTAACACATATTGCAAATAATTTTACAAATATATATAATAATTACATTAGTACATTAGTATTAACAACAGGAAACTATTTATCAAATTATTTATATTTAGATACAATATATAAAACATATAATTATTTATCAACAACAGATCAACTTACTAAAATTAAACAAAATTATATTTATTTATTATCAGAAGATGGTGTATTTTCATATACAATAGATAACACATTAACATATGGTTATACAGATACAACATTTACATTTACATTTGTTGGGACACCAACTGGAATAGCCCCATACTTAGTAGCAGATCAAGTATTTTATATACGAGAAACACAAAATGATTTACAATTTTATACAAATCAATTTAATTCTATAGTAGATATATATCAATTTAATAATTTAACATTAACATATGTTTCAGATTCAACATCATTTGGTAATTTAACATTAAATTTGGAATTGTCAACATTAAATGGTAAAAATGAAACAAATAAATTATTTCCTGTTAAAAAATATTTATTAGCAACAGCATTAATATATGAACAAATATCTAATATAGAAAATAATTATGATATATTAACAAATACATATAAATATAATATTATAATAAATAAAAATTTATCAACAATACTAGCATGGGCACCTTATTTAGTAACATCTGGAAATTTAACAATCAGAGAAAATAATACAATAAGTTATCCATCTGAAGTTATTATTATAATAAATTCAATAACATATTCTTATTATAGAACAATAATAAATGTTTCATATATTAGTGGAAATATAAATAGATTATTAAATCCAAGAATATATATTGGTCAAAATTATAAAATAGATACATTTCAAAATTTAAGTTATAATAATGTATTTGGTAATTCATATGGAACATCAGGAACTGGTATTCCATTTAATAATTTATATATAAATGAAAAAATATCAAATGAATTATTTAAATCAACACATTTAACTCAAATGCGACATAGTGATGATGAAAATGATTTTACAAGAACATTATTATATATTAATGACAAAGAAAGTTATCAATTTGATATTATAAATGGTAATTCTACACAATATAATAAATTAGGAACAATTAAATTAATAATAATAATAAATAATTCAAATATAACTATTGAATGTTTTGATACAATAAATACTAATGTATCTGATATTTTATATATATATAAGAAGAGTTTAGCCTGTAGTTATATTTATGCATACTTAATAGTAAATTCAATAATAAATTCAACAACAATAAATGTTACATATAATTATTTAAATTCTAAAAATTTGCAATTTAATGATTTAGTAAATAATAACTTGGGATTATTTACAACACAATATACATTACGTGGAAAGAAAATATTATCAATAAATTATTCCCATTATAATACATTAGAATTAGACGTGTTACAAGATGAAACAACATTAGGTACTATTACAGTATGGAATACATTTGCTACAATTGATTCAATTTTATATATTAAATTTTTATCAAATGATGTACATTTCTATGATTCATACCAATTAGCAACAGTTAAAGTAAGAGCAGTAATTGGTCATAATATTGATTCTACACGAAAATATATAGTAGAAGTAATAGATGATAATAATATATTACAAAAACCAATATTTAGAAACAATGGAGTCATATTAGGAGGGACAACAGTATCACATAGTGATACAGAAGTTGAAGTAATAATAACAACAAATGTAAATATATTAGATAGAATTGGTTCAGTACGATATCCAATATATAAAATGATATCTGGAACAAAAGTGGAAATACCAGCCTCAATAAATACAAATGCAACAATAATAATAATATTAAAAGATTTATCAGTAACATGGGCAGTAGAATTAGTACCAGGAAATACACTAACATTTGTAAATTCAAGATTAGATACAAATCCAGATTATACAACACCAATAATTATATCATTTTTAATATCATCAGTATTATTTGGAGTATATTTAACTTCAATAACTGGTTCAATTGTTTCAAGTTCAAATATAGATTTAAATTATGTAAATAAATCATTTTTAAATATTCAAGCATTAACACCAAATAATATTAATTATTTATCAGCTGTTGGAGGATTAAATAATACTAGACTTTATGATGAAACAAATACAATTAATATTAATTCAAATGGTAACATATTCGATATAATATCATCAAATCAAATTAAAATTACATTAATACCAGATGATTATCTAATATCAACAGATGGCTTTACAAATAATGATGTTAAAAAATCAAAAAGATTTGTAATTAGAGATTATAATAATATAATTATAGCAAAATTAATAATAACAAAAGATATTGATGTAGATAAAGATAGTATATTTTATACCACAATAGAAGATGTAGAAACATTATATCAAATAGATCAACAATTAAAATATTTATTAATACCAGATGACAATTTTAGTACACAATTAGAAACATATACTTATACAGATGTAAATACAATAGTATTAACAACAGCAATTAATCTATCTTCATATTCATATTATTTATTAATAAATTCAATAATTTATATAACAAATAATTATAATGAAAAATTATTAAAGTTAATAGTACAATCAGTATCTTTTGGGATACCAACTACAATTACAGCATTTATATATAATGATTTACAAAGTATAAATACACATTTATTACAACAAAAAGATATGCAATTACAACAATTTACAGATTTATATGAACATACATATAATTATTTAAATAGAGAAATGACATATTTTAATACAAATTTTACAGCAATATATGGAATAGTAGTAAATCCAGTAAAATTATATTTAATAGATTTTTATAATTATAACTTTTTAAAGAATAATGATGGATTAATAAAACAATTTTTAATAATAACAAATAATGCTAATTTACAAAATATAAAACTAATGTTAGAAACATCAACAGCAGATAATATAACAATATTACCAATAAATATACAAAATAATAATTTAGGATATTTTTATAATTTTTTATATAATTATATTTTAGAAAATGTGGATACAAATAATATATTAAATATACAATTATCAAATGTAAAATTATATAATAATTTAATTCAAGCTATTTTTAATTTGATAAAGTCAAACATTGGAACAACAACAAATCAACAATTTGAGAGTATAATAACAGATAATGATGTAACAATTGCAAATAATAATATATTATCAACAGATAATTTTATAAAATATGGATTTATAGTACCGAATTTATCAACAATAACAACAAATCAAACAAACTATATATCAAATAATACATTTTTATTAAATTATTATAATAACAATAACAAAATATTAGATATAGCAAATTTAACTATAGATAATAATTATACAAATGATACACAAGAAATAATAAAATCAAAACTAGAAATGAAGATCTATGTTTCATTAAAATATATAAGATTTGTTATAGATGAATCTCAAATATATCAATGGGAAAAGACCCAAATACCAAGTAGTCCAGTTTTAATAAATTATACAACTTTAGTAGCAAATAATTTTTTTATAGATATATTAAAATTTTCATTTAAATATAAATATGTTCCAGGCATTCCTAATATAATAACAATTGAACAACCATATGTATTATTATCTAATATTTCAAATACAAAGGTTGGAACAACAATAACAATGGATATGCAATTGGTAAATCCAAATGATTTAACACTATTAAAATCAATTTATGATGGATATTTAACAATAAAAAGTATAATATTTGGACAAACAATTTTCAATGAAAAAGTTTATGATATGGTATATACTTGTTCATTGATTTTTGATCATGGAATTTATAATATGGATGATGATCAAAAAATATTTTTTAATTTAGGATTTTTAAGTTCATTTTTTAACTATCCATCGACATCTGTAAATCAAGTACAATCATATAAACCAACATTATTACCACCAAATGAAACAATACAAACATTAGTAAATGATAATATTAATAGATTTAAAAAAGATTATAATGATTTAGTAATATATAAATTAATTTCAAAAATATTACCAATAAATATAAAATCAATAGTATATGATACAAATGTAATAAAAACATTTTTGGATCATATTATTATAGGAACTGATTATGAAAAAACAGTATGGTTACAATCAACAGGAAAACAGATAATTAGTCAATTTGATACAACATTTAATACAAATTATGTATTTTTTAAAAATGCAATAATAACAGAAAACATTTATAATACAATTTTAGCAATAATTAATTATATTGATAGCTTAAATGTTCCAGAAACAACATTATATAATGATATATTAATATTTTATAAATGGTTACCATTATTGATACATACAATATTTAGAAGTTATTATACATATCAAACTTATTATAGTAATCCTCAAAATCCAACAGTATATATAGATAATGGATTAAATGGAAAATTTTTAAACATAACATTAAATAATACACAAAAATTATTATCAGATATAATTAGAACAATTAATTTATCATTATATACAGTACCAATACCAAGTATAACACAACCATATGCAACAAATCCAAATTATATAACCAATCCATTATCATTTGTATTATTCAAAAATTGTTTAATAACACAACCAGAAATGGTGAGTTTAGCACTTTCAATATTACCAGCAACATTACAATATGATGATCCACCTACAAATTCACAATTATCAAGAATATATACATTTGATTCAGGATATAGATTATATAATAATACAATTGTAACAGCATCTGAATATACTTCATTATTAATAAATATATTACCATCAACATTAGAATATAGAAATAATATATTATATAGAAAGACAGATTTACCAGTTGGATATTTGTATAATAAAGGAACATTAACATTAACAAATTATAATTTATTAGATAATAATTATATTTCAAGTGTAAATGAATTTTATAATATAACATCATGTTTAAATAATTATAATAGTCAATATCCAGATAGAGTTTTATTAGAAGATGGAACATCTATATCATATACTGAATATGCATTTTCTGGAATGCCATTATTTAAAAATGAAAATTATAATGTAGCATATAATATATTATTATTAAATTTAAATAAATTTGATTATAAAGATATTTTAACTATATTTAATGAAAAACAACAAGCTGTTATAGATGTATTAACAACATATGGAACAAATTATTTTTCACAATTTTCAAATTTAACAATTCAAGAATATTATAATAAATTATTAGATATAGTAGCATTATTAAAATTCAGATATAGTAATTTAGATCCAAAATATGTAAGTGTAACAGATTTTACAACACAACAATTTGACATTACAGAAATAACAAAATCAACAGATTATTTAAATAATATAATCACATATAATAATAATTATAATACAAAATATAATAATTATATCTCATTGCAAACACAAATAAATACAATAAATGCTAGGACTGGAACTATTGCTAATTTTGCATGGATAAATAAACTTGGACATTTTATGATAAAAATAATTGAATTAAATATAAATGATCAAAATTTAAATACAATAACAGGAGATTGTCTAAATTTCAATTATGAATTAACAACACCCATTGAAAAACAAAATGGATATAATATTATGATAGGTAATGTACCAGAATTATATCAATTAACAAAAATAATAAAACCAGAATATTATTTATTTATTAAATTACCCACTTTTTTAAAAAATAATCCATTACCATTATTGGCTTTATTACATTCAAATATTAAATTGAAAATTTCATTTAATGATTTAAATAATTGTTATAAATCAGATGATTATGTAGATTTGTATACAAATACAGGAATTAATAATGTATTATTTGAATTAAGAGTTTTATTAGGATTAGTAAATGTAACAAATGAAGAACGAGAAGAAATTGCAAGAAATAATTATACATTATTATTTGAACAATATGATTATAAAAATCAAGTAATTTCAACAACAAACGCAAATATAAATATACCAATATATAAATCATGTAAACATTTACAATTTGCAGGAAGATTAATTAATAATTCTAAAAATTATTATAACTACAGTGTAGGTAATTATCAATCAACTTCAATTGAAAATGGACTAATACCAGTACCACATAATTTTACATATAATGAATATGGATTTTTAAATAAAAATATATTAATAATACCAAAATCACCAATTTTAACAGCAACATTAAAATTAAATAATATAGATAGATTTAATATATATGAAAGTGATTATTTAGAATTTGTACAACAAATAGAAAATAATTTAAATTCAAAAACAAATAGAATATTATCATTTAACTTTGATTTAGATAAAAATAAAAATTCAGGTTCTTGTAATTTTGGATTATTTGATAACATTAGATTAGTTTTAACTTTAGATAATACAATAAATGAAAATAATATGGTTGAAATAATTGTAATTGCGAAAACATATAATATTTTACAAATTAAGAGTGGATTATCAAATATTGTTTATAATAATAATGTTAAAAAAATATAGGATATGAATATATGAATACTGAGATACGAGGACATACTAATAAAAAAATTTATATTAGAAAAGATAATAAAATAATATTAGTTGATATAAATAAACCAGATTTAGAAATTAATGTTGAAAATGTAATAAATGAATCTGATTTATCAAAAACTGATCTTGATGTTTATAATTATAAATTAGAATCCTTAATAAATATTTTAAAACAAAAGAATGTAAAATTAGGAATTAAATTTGTAAATGAAAAATATGAATTATTTCTTAGTAAAGATAATATAGATAATGATAATTTGAAAAAAATAATTGATGTTATAAATGAAAATAGTGAACTATTAAATCCAAAAGTATTTGATGAAAGTAAAATATTAGAAAAGGGAATTGAAGATAAAAAAGAGCCAGCACAGTTAGGTGAAATAACTAAAACTATACCTATAACAACAATAAAACAAACATTTATGCCAGCAAGTTTAAGAATAGTTAAAAATTTATTAAATGGAGGTGAAAGTAATTTTAAAGAAATAATTAAAAAAAAAGTTAAAAAAATAATAAATAAAAAAAAAAGAAAAAAGTTAAGAAAATTATTATTTGAAATGTATAAATTAAAATTATTAAATATAATGAATGATAATTTTATTTTATATTATAATCCAATGTATAAAAAAATATTTTTACAATTGGAAAAATATTTAAAATTTTAAAAATATTATTTAATTATATATATTTAATATGGCAAACAAATTGTTACCAGAAATTTTTGAAAACGTAATGGATTCAGTAAAATTAACAAATGATGGAAAATTTACTGGATTATCAATAGAAGATCTCAAAAAATTAAATAATTATTTAGTTGATTTATCTGAAAAAAAGTTAATAAATACACAATTAATATTAAAAGATGGTAAATTACTTTATAAATTAGTTCCAACAAGTAATTTGGATAAAGATTTAGATAAAGAGATGATAGTGAAAGTTATAAATAAATTAAATGAATCAGTATTATTAAATCCACATACATTTTCATTAGGAACTAATTATAGTGGTAAATTAGGTGAAATTAAAACAGATATTTCATCTAACCCAGTACCAAATAATTTATATCGTAAATATAGTGCAAATGCATTTAGTAATGTACCAATATTATCTGGATTATTTAGAAGAAACAATGGTCTAAATGTAATAGTTAATTCTTTATTAGGGAAACCCCAAACTGGTGGAAATCTATTGAATTTTAGATATGATAATAGAAGTTTTCAAGATTCACTAAAAGAGAAATATGGAATGTATGAAAAAATAAATAAGATAATAGATACATTGAAAGGAAATTTAAAAGCATATAATAAAGAATTATCAACTAACACAGAAATAAAAATAACAACTTTATTAGGTTCATTAAAAGATGAAGAAACAAAATTATTTGAAATTATTGAAATATTATATGGAGTTAACAAAATAGTTTCAAATGTTGGTGATAAAGTTAATGAACAATTAGATTTAGCGGATAAAGATAAAGCAAAAAATTCATTAGCAAGAATAGCGCCATTATATAATACTTATGAATCAAAAATAATAACATTAGAAACAGTAATAAAGCGAATGGCAGAATTAATTGGAGCATCAGCACAGACTAAATCAGTACCATCAGGATTTGTACTAAAAATACCAGAATTAGCAGCAACATCAGGACAACCATCAATAGTATCAGTATTCCAACCAACAGCAGAATCAAAACCAGCAGACCTACCATCAGGACAACCATCAATAGTATCAGTATTCCCACCAACAGCAGAATCAAAACCAGCAGACCTATCATCAGGATCATCAGCATCAGCATCAGCAGTACCAACAGTACCAAAATCATAAAAAAATAAACATACTACCAATAGTATAAACATAAATAAAATATAATAAATTTTTATAAATAAAAAATTTATAAAAATTGAAATTTAAAAAGATAAATAACAATAGAATAATGAAACTACAAGTAAAATTTGTAGATACATTATCACAAGAAATTATAAATTTATATAAAAATAATAAAAATTATAAAAAAGATGCAGGATTTAATTTGTATAATTATGAATTAATAGAATTTAAACCATGGGAATCAAAAAAAGTAAAACTAGGAATTATGTGTCAAAATATAACAAATGATAGTGGATATTATTTATATCCAAGAAGTTCAATAGCAAAGACAACATTTAGATTATCAAATTCTGTTGGAATAATAGATAATGAATATAGAGGAGAAATAATAGCAACAGTAGATAATTTTTCAAATTTGAATCAAAAAATAGAAATAGGAACAAGTTTATTTCAATTATGTTCACCAGATTTAATAAAAATGGAAGTAATATTTATAAATACATTATCAGAAACAGAAAGAGGTGAAAATGGATTTGGATCAACAAATTCAAAGAATCTGATTTTTACATCAATGAATTCTTCAGAAGATAATAAAATATATACAGTAGAGGATTATATGCAACACGTTAAAAGATCTGAATTAATCAAAAAGTAAAGATACAACACCATTTTTAATACTAAGAACATTATAAGTAATTGCATAAACATTAACATCAAGCATATTAGAATTTGAAATTTCTTTATTAATTAATAAATCTAATGAAACTGAATATAATTTTGAAAAATTTAAAAACCCAAAAGGTTGAGAATTTTTAGGATAAAAACTATAATTAATAATATTAATACCAAAATCATCACTTCTATCATGATATAATATTGGATTAACGATAGAATAAAAATCACCATCTTTGATTTCAGAAGCATCATTACCCATATAAACAATTTTAACTTCTTTTATTAAAGAGTCAGAATTAGGAAAAAGTAAATAATTCATTTCTTTATAATTATTATTTAAAAATTTTAATTTGCCTCTAAAAAATATTTCCTTTATAAGATTTTTAAAAGGTAATTTAACAGAAATATTATGAAAATTAATATTATTAAATGATTTAGTTTGAATTTGTTCAATTAAAAATTCATGATTAGATTTTAAAACTTTAAGTTTTTCAATATTATCTAAATAAATATAAGTAACTAATAAATTTATATCTAAATTAGAAATATCAATATTAACATTTACATTATTTTCAGAAGAAATAGGATTTACATAAAACCCAGAAGAATTAACAATTTGAGTTCCACTAACAAAAGAGCCATTTAACGAGATATAGTTTAATAAATTATTTGTTAAGTCATAACTTATATAAATAGCATAAGATGTTATATTATTTACAATTTGAGAAATTGTTTCACCAATAGTAAACAAAATAACACTTTCATTAATTTTAATAGAATTAGTAGGACCAACATTTAAACATTTATTTAAACTTTCTAATTCTAAATTTATTTTAACATTATTAGAATGTAAAGAAACGATAGGTAAAGCCATATTTGCAAAATTACAGAACCAATAATTTAATGGAATATACATTTTAAAAGAATTTTTTGATTGAGAAAAAGTATGTAATGTAGTAATATTACTATTAGAATCAGAAATATTTGAATTACCAATTAAATAATCAAGATTATGAATATCATTATTTAAACTATAAAAACAATTTAAGAAATCACCAGAACGTCGATCAATAATAGTATCACCTATTTGTAATTCCAAATTTTTAATTAAACCAAATCCAATTTTTTTCATCCATGCAATATATGAAAATCCAGAGACATTTATAGATGGTAAGGTTATTACCAAATACATTTTAGTAATTAAATCACCATTTTTGTTTATGGTACAAGACAATTTTTCACCAAAATTAGGAATACCTTCAAAATTTTGAAAACTAGATTCAACATAAAATGGAGTATGTCTTTTATATACTGTTTTAAAGAATGTAATATTTTTACTAGATAAATTAAGTGAACTAGTATTTATATAGTAATCTTGAATACCTTTTGCTAATAATATAGTTAATTTAGCATCGCTCATAATATTTATATATAATTAATATTTAAATTGTTTGAATAATTATATTTAAAAAAAGAAGTGATAAATAATATATGGAAGAATATGATTTTTCAAAATTATCAGAAAATTTATTTGAATTATTTAAAATAAAGGAAGATAATAATATAGATTTGAATACATTAAAATTAAATTATAAAAAATTATTAAAAATATATCATCCAGATAAACAAAAAACACAAAATGGAGAAACAAATAATAAAATATTGTTAATTAATGCTGGATATAATATATTATTAAATAATACATTAAGAGAAAAGTATTTAGACTATCTAAAAAAAAATTTAGAAGACAATTTTTATAATTTAAAAACATCATATAAAAATAGAGAAGATTACTTACCAGCACAAATAACATTAAAAGAATTATGTAATTTTGGAAATAAAACATTTAATAACTCAACAAAGATTAATAACAAAGATTTACAAAACTATATACATGAAAGAGATAACTCAATATCAAATATAAAATATGAAAAATCAGAAATAAATGTTAATAATTTATATACAGTAATAGAGATAATATCAAATAAATATATAAAATTTTATAATAATTATTATAAATATAATTTAAATAGATTAATAACAATAAAACTGTTAGAACCTTTTAAAGAAGAAAAATTGGAAGAATTATTAAAAATTCCAAATATAATATTAAAAAAAATTTTTAATAATAAAATTTTAAATAATATAATAAAAAATAGAAAGATAGATGACATTAAAATATATATGATAGAATTTTTTGGAACAGAATTAATATTTAGATATAATAATAAAGAAAGTATAGTAAATTTTATAAATAATGAATATATAAAAATGGAAGATAAAAATAAGATAAATGAAATTATGAAAGTTAAAAATAAACAAGTTGAAAAATTATCTAATTTTACAAATTTTATGAATATGTTTAATAATAAAAGTATAATTAAACTTTTAAAAACATTAGATAATAATTTTAGTGAATCAACTGAAATAATAAATAAATTAAATACATTTAGATGTACAGATATTCAAATATCTTCAGTAGATAACGATAATCAATTAATATTAAATAATAGTCTAAGCAAAATAAAGCCAATAAAAGTTGGTGAGAATGATTATTATTCATTAAATACAGAAAATGAAAATAATTTTTTAGATAATATGAATTTTAATTTAGTACCAACAATTATATCAAATATATTTTTAGAAAATAAAGGAACTGAAAAAATAAAAACAAAAGTCATGGATAAAAATTTAAAAAATATGATAGATGAAAGAAATAATTATATTAATTATGTAAAAGAAAAAGCGGATGCAGAAAAAATAAATGAAATAAATGAATTTGACGATAATAAAGAATTGTCAAATTTAAAAATTAAAAAATTATTAAATGAAGAATTAACTATGATTCAGAAATAAATGGTTTAAGAAAATAAATAAATGTATTATCAATTTCTTTAATAGATACATTATTAATATTAGTATATGGTAATGAAACATATTCAATATTTTTTGAATTTTTATTAATATTTCTAAATTCAGAAATATCATACATACCACCAAATATTTTTAAACATTCTTTTGGTAATGCAGGTTTAATTTTTTCTTTCATATTATACATATAATTAATTAATGAAATAATTTTAGAATTACTATAAATATTAGTTATAGAAGTAGAATAACTAACCATACAATTTAGACTACAAAAATTACCATAAACATAAAAAATATCAATTTCTTTTTTATTTTTATTTACAACATTTTCATATTTAATTGGCATATAAAATTGGTCATTATCAAAAGTATGACAGCACCACCAACAAGCTATATTTTTTTTATTATCATATTCAACAATCTTAATTTTATTTTCAAAATTAATATTTTTAACAATTTTTAATGATTTTTTATTTGATGTATTTTGATTTAATTGTTCCAATGTATATGGTATACGAATTATTATTGGTAAATTATTCATATATTTCTTTAAGTATATATATTTAAATAAATTTACATTTAAACAAATTAAGTTTTAATTTTCTTTTTTCTTCTTCGGTTTTCTTCCTCTTTTTTTTGGAATTTTTTTAACTGATTTATCTGTTGGTAATTTATTTTCTGATAAATTAATATCGTCTAAATTATCTGGATTTGGTAATTTAACATTGTTATTAATTTTTTCATATTGTAAATTTTCATTTAATTGTTTTAATTCTTTTGAAGTTTCATTATCTAGTTTATCATTCTTTGGTAATATACCATTTATAGCATCCTTTAATAAAGTTGGATTATCATTTACAATTTTCATTAGATTATTACCAAGTTTTTCACCCAATTCTTCACCAAGCATAGAGGTTGCCTTATTCGTCATAGCTTTTACTAATCCATATTTTATTGCAGATGAACCAAATAACATAATTAATTTCATTTCAGGAGACATATTATTTTGAACATTATATTTTTCTAAAATTTCATCTATAATTACAATATATTTTGATTTACTAATATTAACTTGTGTAGAAAATCCATCCATATCAACACTAAATTGTTTAGATATATATTCAACACTAGATGAAGAAACTTGTACAACATTAAAAAATAATTCAACATTATCTTCATGTCCCATCATTTGTCTTTGTATTTGAATTTCTTGCTTCATTTCTTCAACATTATCATTATATGTATAATCTTTCGTTAAATGTACTCCATGTTTTTTAAGAGTTTTCAATTGTGTAAATAACATAGATTTTTCACGTATTTTTATTTGTTCAGAAGTTAATTTAATCTCTTGTGGTTTATCCTTATTAGATAATTCTGTAGATTTATCAGAATAAGATTGTGATTGTTTTGAAACATCAGATGATTTGGATAATTTAGATTTTGTGGATTTATTAGATTTTAAAGATTTATTAGATTTTAAAGATTTATTAGATTTAATAGAAACAGTATCATTATGATCATTTTTTTTAACATTATTTGCAATTATGCTAAGACCACCATATACATCTGCCATATATTTAGTTTGTTATTATAATTTTAAATTAAAAAATTTTAATATTATTAAATAATATGAATAATTTTTGTTATTTAAGTGAAGCCTGGAGAGATAATCCAATATCAAGTTTATTAAAATCATATACACATACAGGAGCTAATATACCGAGGAACATGCAACAAGAGAATTATAAACAAGAAACATTAAATTACATATTATTTTCATTAAATATATTAAATATGTTGTTATTAACATTAATAATAGTTTTTGTTATAAAATTATAATATCAAATAGAATATGATTAATAATAAAGACACCAGTGTCAAATACCTATATGATACGATAGTATTAAGTGGAGGAGGATTAAAAGGATTATATACATTAGGAAGTATATTATATTTAGAGGAAAAAGAATTAATAAATATTAAAAAATATATAGGAACATCAGTTGGATCAATAATATGTTTATTATTATCAATTGGATATAAAGCTAAATTTTTGATGGAATATTTATCAAAAATAAAATTAAAAAATATATTATCAAAAATAGATGTATTAAATTTATTTAAAGAAAATTTTGGATGTACAAATTCTACAAAATTTATAGATATTATAAAATTATTAATGTCAAAAAAGAAAATAAATGAAGATATAACATTTATAGAGTTATATAAAAAAACAAATAAAGAAATAATAATAATAGGTTCATCATTATCACCTATAACAGCATGTTATTTCAATTATGAGAATTCACCAGAAATCAAAGTTATTGATGCAATAAGAATATCAATAAATATACCATTTATATTTCCATATATAGAAATGAATTGTGAAATTAGAAATAATAAAATATTAACAAATACAAATAATAAAATGAAATTTGTAGATGGTAGTTTAACAAATAATTATGGAATTGAGATGGTAAATAAAAAAGATAATGCAATAGGAATAATAGTATTAAATGAGGATAAATCAATTGAAAAATGTAATTTTTATGATTATTTTATGTATATTTGTGAATTTTATATAAACAAAGATAGTAAAAACAAGAGTATGTCTTCGTACCTCAGTAAAAAAGAAAATATTAAAAATATAGTAATAATAGATAATAAATTAAACAATAATAATTTATTAAATATATTATTAAACCATGAAGAAAATATGAATATGAAAGAATTTTATGAAATAGGTTATAATATAATAAAAAGTAATTTAGAGCATGAAATTGATAAAGTAAATAATTTGAAGAAAACAATCACTTAAATCATCTTGTTTTTTATGTTGTTTAAAATATTCTTTAAATTCATTTGATATATTATATTGAATTTGATATTTATTACATATATCAATAGCATATTTTTTGGTTAACTTATATTTTTCAGTTGAATTTTTAATTTGTTTAACTTCATTAAAAAAATCCATATTGAGTTTTAATTTATTGGATGGACTTAAAAATTTAATTTGATTAATATTAAAAATTTTATCAAAATTTCTTATTATAAAATAATCATGTATTACATTTGAAATTGTTTTCATTTGTGGATTTTTAAATGTTGGTTGATTTTCAATTAATACAATATTAATGTCTTTATTTTTAAAATTATTTTCCAATAATTCTATTATTTTTATTTTTATATCATTTATATTTAATTTTTTAGTATTTTCTTTTTTAACTTTAAATTTTACTAATATATTTTTACCATGTTTATTACAATAATTTTTATCTTGAATTCTAAAAAATGTAGTTTTATTATCACATAATGAACATTTGAATTTTTCTTTGAATTTTAAACATTTTAAACATTTATATATGTTATTTATAAAATAAACATTTTTATTATCACAACAATTTGGAATTTCAATTAGATTTACAATTTTCCAATCTAGACAATTTAATATATTATTTGTATATTCACATAATGAATATGCTAAATTTTTTATACCTATATCAAAGGATATGATTATCATAATATAAATAAATTTATTATATTTATATAATTATTTAATATCTTTTAAAAATTTAGATTTATTATATTCACTATTATCAAAAATTATATCAATTACATAATAAATTTTAATTTTCATTATTACATTTAATCCCATTTGGATTCACTATGATTTATAGATTTTCATTTGTATCTATTATAACTAACTATACCTGTTTTCAATATCTGGATCTGAATTTCTATATTCATTTGTATTTGGATGCATAAATCCATCTTTATTTATTGGATTTAATTTCATAAGTGAATCTAAATCTGCATTTATATGTAGATTTGCATTTGGATTTATAATTGGAACTGTAAGATCATTTAAATAATGATATCTACAAACACTACTAAAAATATTATCACCACCAATAATAATATCAGGAGTATTTTTATTATTTTTCATTGTGAATGAAGATGGCGTACCATCTGAACATTTCAAACAAAGTCCTTTATAATATCGTATTTCATCAGCATATGGAATAAGTTTATATAATTCACCAAATAAATTTCTATTGGCATCACTATATAATCCACATATAATAACATTTTTATGATCAGTTTCAACCATTTTCACAATATCATTAACAATATCTTTAAAAAATTGAATTTCATCTATAAAGATATATTCAGCATTATTATATTTAGGATGTTCAAAAATATTTGAAATTTTAAAAATCATATTACAATTTTCATTTACTTTATTATGAGAAGAAATTATATCATATCCATAACGAGTATCAGCAAAATAATTAAATGTCAAAAATGGTTTATTAATAAGTTTAATTTGTTCAATATCTTTCAATAAATGTGTTGTTTTATAACTAAACATAGCACCAAAGATAATTTTTAATGAACCATATTTATACATTTATAAATTAATATTATAAATTTAAAAAATCAATTTTTATATAAAATTGATTTTTAAAAAATAATTAGTATAATATTATATATGAATATTGAAAAAACATGTTTAAATATATTTTCAATATGTGATAATATATTAGAAAAATGTAAAATAAATATAAATACATTTAATATAATATGTACTAGTTTATTAATGAAAAATAATATTGAATTAGAAAAAAAATGTGTATACTTTTTATTCGAAATTTATAAGTTAGAAAATTATATTGATACTGTTAAATATAATAAAAATATTTTCAACAAAACTTTAACAAATGATTACATAAAATATATTAATGAACATTTTAACAATAAGTGTACAATTAATAATAAAGTAACTTTCAAATTATCAAAATTAGTAGAAAAATTGATATCTATTTATGACATAAAAGAAATTAAAAAAAATATAAAAATATTTTTATTATCTAGATTATGTAAAAAATATAATTTAACTAATAATTTAATATATAAATTATTAAACATATTATTTGAAAATAGTCTATTAAAATCACAAAAACAATATGATAAATATTCAAATAATACTTATAATATAATTAATAATAAGATTAGATACATCATAATACATAATATATATTTAACAATTGATGATAAACAATATATTATAGAAAATATTAATAACAATAATAAAACTAATAAAGAAACTAATAATGAAAATAATGATGAAACTAATAATGTAAATAATAACAAAAATAATAATAAAATAAAAAAAAATAAAGATGCATTTCAAATTAATGCTGATGAACTTCAATGTTATGATATTAATGATATTGTTAATAATAATGAAATTCAATGTTATCATGTTAATGATACTATTAATGTTATTGTTAATGATATTTTTAATAATATATTTCAAGGATATTTTGAAAATATAAATATAGATGAAATACAAATTAATGATATTTTTAATAATATATTTCAAAATTGTAATCAATTAAGCAGCCAAAGAAATTCATTTGCATTAAGTAGACAAAGAAATTTAGTTACACATGAATCACCAACAAATAATATATTAAATCAATTTTTAAATAGTGGAGGAAATAAAGAAATTGTTTATGATAAAAAAATAAAAGATAATATATTAAGTAAAATAATATTTACAAATAATACAAACAATAATAATGATACAGAATGTGTAATATGTAAAGAAAATTTTAATGAAAAAGTAGGAATTTTAGAATGTACACATAAATTTTGTGAGAATTGTATAAAATCATGGATAGATAATAATAAAAATAAATGTCCAATATGTAGACATGTAATTAGTGAAGTGTAAAAATTGAAATATAAAAGATTAAAAATTAATTTATTTATGAATACTAATCTTTCAAACAATATGTTTACATTTATAAATAATAATGATTCTTGTTTATCATTACAAGATATAGGAGAACAATTTGAAAAAGAAAATTATAAAAAAATACATATAAAACCGATATTAAATTTGGCAAAAAAATATAAACAACCAATATGTAGAAATATAACTTCTATAAATGATAATTTACAAATAAATATAGACGAAAAATACAAAAATATAAATAATATATTTAATGATTTAAAAAATATGAAACAACCAGAACAAAGAACAAAAGAATGGTATTCTTTAAGAGAAAATATGATAACAGCAAGTGATATTGGAGCAATTTTAGGAAAAGATAAATATAGAAGTCCATTAGAAATAATGAAAAGAAAACTTGGATATATAAAATCAGATTTTAATTTTGCAATAATGCATGGTACAAAATTTGAGAAAATAGCACAAATGTTATATTCACATATATTTAATACAAAAGTTAGACAATTTGGATTAATACAAAGTAATAAATATTTATTTTTAGGAGCAAGTCCTGATGGTATTAATGACAAATATACATTAAATGATGAATTTAATAAATTATATGGAAGGATGATAGAAATAAAATGTCCAACAACAAGAACAATTAATAATATAGGAAAAATAGAAGATATTATATCAGAAAATTATTGGTGTCAAGTACAAATACAATTAGAAATATGTGATTTAGAGGAATGTGATTTTGTGCAATGTAAATTTGTCGAAGTATCAAGAGATGAAATCATTTTAGATAATATAAATAAAAAAGATAAAAATAATTATACATTTGGAAATGAAAATTTAAAAATTAAAGACAATTTAACAAGAGGAGGTTTTTTGATAATAAATAATGAACATAGTTATCCACCATCATTAAATTTAAAATTAGAAGACTATGATAAATGGATAATAAATAACATAAATAATTCATCAAAAACTGGAATTATTTGGTGGATATTACAAAAAATACATGTTGAAACTATTAAAAGAGATAGAATATGGTTTCAAAATAATAAAGATGAATTAAAAAAATTTTTTGATAAAATGATATATTATAAAAAGAATATACAAGAATTTGAACAAATGTTAGATAAAAATAATAAGAAACAAGAAGATAAAAAAGACTATACTTTATTTTCAAATTCACAATATTCCAAGATAAAATTTGAATAAAAATAGATTATAATATAAAAATTGAAATTTATAAATGGAAAATAGATAATATAAAACGGAAATTTATAAAAACGAATACGACAATGTAGTTTCACAATTTCAACAAAACAATATTTTACAATCTGAAAATGAATATAATAAAAATGAAGATAAAAATTATAAAATGTTAAAATCTATGAAATATAATAAAATTAAAATATTATTAGATTATGGTACAAAATTAAAATATATAAAAAATAAGTATATTAAAGAAAAAATTAATTTGTTAAAGAAAAAGTCAATTTTATTGGATAATAATCCAAAGAAGATAAATTAGATATTAATTCACAATTAATTATTTTAATATTATTTTGCTTTAACAAAGATGTATAAATATTTTCTTTTTTTAAATCAAACAATTTATTTTTTTTAGTAAAATATAATAAAATATAGTTATTATTTGTTTCTGTTAGATTTAATAATTTTAAAATATCAATAATTTGAATTTGTTTATTATCAAGTTTCATATTGTTAAGTAATTTATTTTCATTAATATTTTCAATATCACCATAAATTTTACCAACAACTATATGAATATTAGTTTTTGTAATATTTATAATATTTTGTGAAATGTAACTAATATTGGATTCTATACTATTAATTAAATTATCAAGTAAATCAATATTATTTAAGAAAACATTATATAAACTAAATAATGAATTATTTACATTTAAATTTACATATAATAAACCATTATAATCTGAATTATATTTTATAATTCGTGTATCTAAAATTTCATAGTTTGAAGTAATAATTAGTCCAGATTTATCATCATAGATTAAATTTTTATAATCATAAATATTATTTAATTGATTAGTTAATTCAGTAAAAAATTGTTTATCATTTATACCTTGTAAACAAAAAATAGAATTTTGTGATTTCATATTTAATATCATTAAAATTATATTTGTCAAACTAAATAATGAATATTCTGTTATATTAAGATCATATATTATCAATTGTATTTCATCATTAATATTTTTATTAATAATATTTCCCATATATAATAATATAATATACTAAAAAATAATATATATATAAATATATATGGTTAAATATATGATTTTTGTTAAAAAGAAAATATCAAAAATATATGAACAAGAAAATAAAAATGAATCTTTTAAAGATTTATTAAATACAATAAAAATAGTATTAAATTATTCAAATAAAATTAACTATAAAAAAAATATAAAAGAAAATTTTCTAATCATTTTTGATGAGATTAATCAAAAAATAGCAAATAAAATACAATATAAAAATGGTAATTTAATTGATAAAAATAAAGATATTATTTATTTAGAAAATATAAAAGAAAACTTAATAGAATTAAATAATATGTGTTTAAAGATAAGAAAAAATAAAAATATTATTAAATTAAATAATAAAATGAATACGATATTTTTATCAGATGATATACAACCACAACCATATAATAATAATAAATAATTAATTTCTATTATAAAAATTTAAATCATCATTTGTTTTATAAACTTTTAATTCAAATAATTCATCAAACATTTTTGAAATTACAAAGTATATTGTTTTTTCCCATTTTATTAAATTATTTATGTTTTTATTATTTATTAAGTAATTTATATATAAGGATAAATCACTATATAATTTGTTATGAGGAAAATGGTCTTTTTTACATAAATTATTTTCATATTTATGTAAACAATTTATACCAAATTCACAAAAATCATATTTACAATAAAATTTATATGTTTTAATAGTATAAATAAAATTTTTTTCATATTCTAAAAGTTCATTAAATTTTTTTAAAATATATGTATTATTATACTGATTATTCAATAAATCAACAATAATATTACGTTCTGTATGTAAAATATCTAAATCGTTTGGTATGTTATTAACATTATAGGGTATAGAACTTTTATCTTCAGAACAAATTGGATTAATAATTTTTTCAAAACTATTAGTTTGAATAATATTGGATTTATTAAATTTTATATAAAAATTTTTATTATTATCATCTACAATAGTTTTCCAATTTGATACAATCATAATAAATTATATTTTATATTTTTTAAATATAATATTATCCAAAAAAGTAATAAACCAAAAATTAACACCATTTGAAATAGTAATACCCTTATTTGTTTTGTTAACAACATAACCACCCATATTAAATTCTAATTTTTCATTATTTAATATTTTAAAATATCGAACAACATCTTTCTTATTAACATTTTTTTTATATTTAACAAGTTCAAAATTTTTTAAAATTTTATATAATTTATCTTTAGTAATCATATTATTAATTGAGATTTATCAACATTTGTTAATAAACGCATTTTACAACAATATCTCTCAGGCAGTATTTCAAATTTTTTAAATAAATCATCAATCAATTTTTTTATTTCATTCATAATTTTTATTTGATCATAATTTTTATCACAAATTTTTTGTTTTTCTATATAATATTCATATTCAATATCCCCCAAAAAATTATTACAAGTTGGACATCTTAAAACTAACATATATTTATGATATAATATAAGATTAAATATCAATTTTAAAATTTGATTAAAAAAAAATAATAATAATATAACATATGACTAAAAAAATAAATGATGATATAAATAAAAAAATGGATATAAATAAAAAAATAAAAGAAGAAGTAGATAATTATATAGAAGAGAATTTTAAAAACACCATATATGAAAATATAAAAGAAAGTATAAAAAAAATACATTATGAAAATTTAATAGTAAATTTAGAAAATAATGAAGAGTTAAAAAAGAAATATATAAATAATGAAATATCTATACAACAATTAATAAATTATAAAGGATATGAATTTAATTATAATAGATGGAAACCAATAATAAATAAACATGAATCAATTAAGAAAAATAAAAATAAGATATCAACCACAGATTTATATACATGTTCAAAATGTAAAAATAAAAAGTGCTCATTATGGCAACAACAAACAAGAGGATTAGATGAACCAATAACAACATTTGTTAAATGTTTAAATTGTGGTTTTTCATTTAAATTGTAATTTAAATTTATAACATTATTTAATATTATGAATAATATAATAATAGAATTAGATTGGGCAAATAATGATGATTTAGATAAAAATTTAGAAATGGAAAATAAATATAAAATAGAAACATTTGAGAAGATGAATTTAAAAATAAATTTATTAAGAGGAATATATGCACATGGATTTAATGAACCAAGTAATATACAAAAAGAAAGTATAAAAGCAATTATAGAAGAAAAAGGAAATTTAATAATACAAGCACAATCTGGTACTGGGAAAACTGGTTCATTTATAATATCAGCTTTACAAATATTAAATGAAAATAATAATACACAAATAATAATAATAACACCAACTAGAGAATTAGCAAAACAACATTATGAAAATATTTTAAGTATCAGTCAATATATGAATATATCTGTACTATTATTAATAGGAGGAGATTTTTCAGATTATAGAAATAGTTTAAATAGTAATATAATAATAGGAACACCAGGAAAGATATTAAAATCTATAGAAATAAAAAAAATAGACTTAACAAATTTAAAATTATGTGTATTAGATGAGGCAGATCATTTATATGATGAAATATTTAGCGAACAAATGACAAATATATTTAAAAATATAAAATGTAAATATGTATTATATTCAGCAACATATAGTGATAATTTCTTGGAATATATGAATAAAATTTATAATAATCCATATAAAATTTTGATTGATAAATGTAAAATAAATTTAAGTTCAATAGAACAAACATATATAGATATTAAAAATGAAAAAATAAAAATAAATGAATTAATAAATTTATATAAATATAATAAAATAAATTGTCAAACATTAATATTTTTCAATACAACATTAAAAATAAAAAAAATAAAAGAAGAATTTAAAAAAGAAAATATAGAAGCTGAAGAAATACATTCAAAAATGGAACAACAACAAAGAGAAAAAATTTTACAACAATTTAAAAATGGGAAAATTAAAATTTTATTGTCAAGTGATTTATTAAATCGTGGTATAGATATACAAAATTTGAGTTTGATTATAAATTATGATATACCATTGAATAAAGAAACATATATACATAGGATAGGGAGATGTGGAAGATTTTTAAAATCAGGTAAAATTATAAATTTAGTTTTAAAACAAGATTATAAAAATTTTGATAGTATATTAAAGTATTACAATATATCAATTAAGAATTTTACATAAATATTATAATAATATATCATAGATCAATATTTATTATTACATTTAGCAACAGTTTTAATTACGTATTTTTATGAAATATTTGGCATAATGATAATATAATAAATTCAAAAAGTGATAATATATGCATTTATTAGATGGTTAATAGCAAAAGAAATGATACTCTTGGAAAAAAATATAAGTTATATAAAATTGAATATTAAAAATATAGGAAATAAAAATATGAATGAAATAATAAAAGTATTAAAGGATTTTGAAATAAATAATTTAAAAAAAGCAAGTAAAAATGATTTTGAAGTTGAAAAAATATTAAAAATAGAAAATAAAACTTATGTTAGTGATTACACAAGTAATAATAATATAATTTTTAAGAAAAAATGGAATAGATTAACAGATAATGAGAAATTAAATAGATTACATGAATTATATAAACAATTTGATATTGATACATCAAAATTTATAGATGTATTAAAAAAAGTTATACAAATAAAAGATTCTATAGTTTATGATGAAAAGAATGGGATTATACTTAAAGTAAATAATATATTATTACAAAATAATAAATTAATATTAATAGAAAAAGGTATAATAAAAAAATATTAAGAAATGATTAATTTATTTAAATTTTCAGATAAATTATCAAATAACAGTTTATTTTTACTAGAACATTTAATATATTTCATATGATTATATACAAAAGATTTGTTATGTAAAAATATTTGTTGAAGAATATAAAAACATTCATTATAATAATTATTAGTAATCAAATCAAGAATAATAAAATCTATAATTTTAGTAGCTATAATATTATTATTATATAAATTACAAATAAATGTTAAATTATTCTTGTCAATTTTATTTTTAAAATAATATTTTTCAGATAATTCTATTAATGATAAAATTTGTGTAAAAGAAAGTAATAAAGTAAATTTAAATGGATAGAATTTATCATTTAAAATTTTATTATGAAGAAAAATAACATAATCAAAAGATAAAGTTTTGAAAAAACCATCATAAAGTTTTATGTAATTATTTTCACACAATTTATTAATATTATATTTTATATCATTTTCAATAGAATCAACATTAAAAGAAATAACTATATTATGTTTTTTATTTTTTGCCAATTCAATTATTTTATTTTTAATGATTTCTTCATCCATATATTAATAATATTTATTTTTTTATATTATTAATATATAATATATGGATAATTCAAATTATATATTAATAATATTGATAGTGTTATTAGTTTTAAAAATATTGATAATATATCCATCATTAATTAATATAGTTATACTTTTAGCATTGATTATATATATATCAATACAATATAATGATTTTTTATTAATGTGGTTAATGAAATTAAGAAATTTAACAGTTGAAAACTTTAATATAAAAAATATAAAAAATACATCAAGAGAAATATCGCAAAGAGAAACACCACAAGTAGAAAGAGATCCAATAGATTATAAAACAAATGATTTTTTTAATTTAGATAAACCAATAAATACACCACAAGAAAAAGAAACTTATAATAATGCAGTAAATAGAGCTTTTAATTCGCCAAACCAAAATAAGCCATGGAAAGTATTTGACAATTTAGTACAACCATATAATTATGAATAAATTTGAAATAAAAAAGGATAAACAATATATATATATATATGTTTAGTAACCAATATAAACCAACAAAATTAGATAATCTATTAATAGATGATGAAATTATAAATAGATTAAAAAAAGGGAAGGATAAATACGTTAATTATATATTTTATGGAAATGAAACAACATCAAAAACAATAAGTGCAAAATTATATTTTGAAGAAAATGATATAAAATATACAGAAAATATAGATTCTAGAGAATATGAATATTTATTTGTAGATGATGATGAAATTATAGATAGTAAAACACAAAATTTTATAATGTCAAATATATTAAATTATAATATAGATAATAAGAATAAATATTTTTTAATAATATCATCAGATTTAGAAAAAATAAAGAATGATATTAAAGAAAATAGTTTAATAATTAATTTTATAGAATTAAATAATGAAAAATTAAAAAAAAATATAAAAGAAATATGTCAAAACGAAAATATTGAAATAACAAATGAAACAATAGAATATTTAATAAACAATTATTCACATATATGTGAAATTTTAGATATAATACAATCAATACATATATTAAATGATGAAGTTAGTATAAAAAATATAACTAAGGTATATAATGTATATATAGAAGAATATAATAATATAATAAATGGATATATAAATAAAGATAATGAATGTATAATTACAAATATAAATAAAATTTTACAAAATGGATATAATATAAGTGATATTATACAAAGATTATTATTATTATTAAAGAAAAAAAACAATGATAAATATGTAGAATTAATAAGTAATTTATACAAAGTATATACAAATATATTTGCAATTACAAATATAAATAATTCATTACAATTAATAGCGATATTAATTAATTAAAAATCTATATCAAGATAGTTTATTTTATTATCTTTTGTAATATTATCAGAGAAGTTAACGAATGTTATATTATAATTATTTTTAATATAAATTTTTTTACGTTTTAAATATTGATAATAAAAAGAGGATAAATCATCATAAATATCAATAATTAATGGTACATTAATATATTCATGTGATTTTTTTCGCATAATACGACCAATAGATTGAACAATATCACTTTTAGGGGTAGCTAAAATAAGAGTATCTAAATCTTTAATATCTAATCCTTCACTAGCCATACTATAAGTTCCAAGAATCAATGAACAAGTAGAAGTTTTTTCCAAATCAGATTTAGACATACCACCTTTATAAAATCCAATAGTAAAGTCAAGTAATTTAGTTAAATCATAAATTATATTTAAATGTTCAATACGATCACTCAATAATAAAATTTTTCTACCAGTTAAAGTTTTAATAATATCAACAATTAATTTATTACGTTCATGAATTTTGACAATATTAGTTATCATTTTAGTAATTAATGGTTTTTTTGTAAATTTATTATACTCTATACAAAAATTAGAATGATTAGAAGTGAATTTATATATATTAATATTAACTGTTAATTCAGTATTTTGTTTTATATGTAATAATGTAGGACCAATATACCAATGAAAAATTTTTTCTAATTTATCTTTTCTTTTTGGAGTAGCGCTTAAACCTAACATATATTTTGTATTAATTTTTTTATAAATTTGTGAGAAAATTTCAGAAGATGAGTGATGTACTTCATCAACAATACAAAATCCAAAATCTTTAAAATATTCTCTAGAATAATTTTTCATTGATATACTATGAATCATAGCAATTACAATATCTTTATTTTCAATATCTATATGTTCTTGTTGTAAATGTCCAATTTTAGTATTAGGTAAATATTGTAAAATTCTTTCTTTCCATTGATTTAATAAAAATTCTTTATTAACTATAACTAATGTTTTAACTTTCAATATAGAAATAATATATAAACTTAATGTAGTTTTACCACCACCAGTTGGTATACATAAAATTCCACCATACCCATTTTTAATATTTTTTAGTTTTGGAATAATTTCATTTATAATATTTTTTTGATTTTCATATAAATTACCAGAAAATGTTAAATTTATATTTTCTGGTATAGGATATTTATAATTAACATCATATCCAAATAATTGTATACCATAATATCTTGGTAAATATATTATATCTTCTTTTTCTATATATAAATTATAATTATGTAATTTTGGTTTAATGGAAAAAGTATCATCTTTAATTATAATAGTCAATTCTTTTTTTATACTATTGAGTTTATTAACATTAATTGAATTTTTTTTTAAAATATAACCATTATGGTTTATCATTAAATATATAAAATTTAAATAGTATATATTTAATTCAAATTTTAATTATTTTCTAAAACATGTAATGTAGTTGATGTATTATATATTATTTGTTTAAAATTTCCATGATTATAAACTACATTAATATATTTTATATCATTACTATCAGGTAATATATCAGATATTTTATTATCTATTAAATATGTTGATAAATTTTCAATATCATCACTATTTAGTGGATATTGAACATTAGATTTATTAATAATGTTAATTGATGATATTGATAAAGGATTAAGATGTCTAATATTAGAAAGTGAATAATAAAGATCCATTATTTTATAAAAATCATAATTTTGTAAATTTAAAATATATAATAATATATAGTTATTAAAATTAATATAAAAATTAATATTTGAAACAGTTAAATTAACAAAATATTTAGAAAAATAATATAAAATAAGAATATTAATTCCAGAAATTTTAATATCATTATAAATATATTCATTTTTTTTTAATTGATTTATATGAATATAATTAATATTATGTGTAAAATAATTATATAGTTTATACATCATTAATTGTAAATAATATAAAAAAATATATAGATTTAACATAATATATTTAAAAATCTAATGTTTAAATATATATGAATGTAATGATTCATAATGAAATAGATAATTGGTCAAAATCTGGATTTAGTATAGAAGTGACAATAAAACAAAAAAAAAAACTAGAAATATTAATAAAAGAAATACAAAATAATTTAGATATATTTAAAACAGATTTTTATATAATGAAAAATGACAATTATCCAATATGGACTAAAAATACAAACACAATATCAATTAAATTTTACATTATAGATAATTATTTTATTGATTTATTTAACTATTTATTGACATCATTTTTTAATAATACATTTTCAAAAGATAATAATGAAATGGGTATTGAATATACTGTTAAAAAAGATATAATTTATATAAAAATATGGCATAATGATATTTTAGAATTAACAAATGAAAGTATTAAAATTATAGATGAATATAAATATAATATTTTAAATATTTCACATAAAATAAAATAGTTATTTTTGGTTTATTGTAATTTTTTAAATGCAGTTTTAAAATAATATTTCATAACTCCAATTTTATCAATATTATATAAAATTATTAGTTGTGTTCTTATTTCATTAACATTAGTTTTTATTGTATCATACATAAATATTTTTACATTATCATTAATATTATTACATTTTATAATTTTTAATAAATCTGTTAATAAAATAACTTTTATTACTGTTTTATTATTTATATTATTATTTGATGTTATTTTCATTTTAGGTCCTTCTAAAATTGAAATATTTGAATTTTTATTAGATGTAGGTGTGTTAAGATCAGGCGAATATTGTAGTAAAAATGAGTTACCATTACATATTAATTCAATTATAATAGGATTACCACATTTTTTACATATGGTATTAAAATTTTTTAATTGTTTTTGAAATAATGTAGAATCAATTTCAATTTCATAATAGGGCATATTATTGTAATCAAAATTTATAAAGTTTTGTTGTACTTCTTCATCTGAAAGTAATGATAATTCAAAATTTTTAATAATTTTATTTTCAATATCTTCAAAAATTAATTTTAATATATCTTTATTTGATAATGAATATAATATTCTAGTTGAATAATTATCATCTATTGTTTTTAGTATATCATTTAATACAGATAATTCAATTTGTATATTTATTGGTTCTTTACAATAATATGTAAAATCATTGTTAAGATTATTTAAAACCATTTCTATTTGAATATTATCAGCAGATCGTTGTTTTATTATAACCTTATCTTTTTCAAAAGTAATAATGGTAACTTCTAAAATTTCACCAATTAATTCAAATAATGTTTTTAATAATTTTGTTTTAGTTAAAGTATATAATGAAATATTATTATCTAAATCCAACATAGTTGAAACAACAATATTTTTTTTTGATATTTCTTTTTTTGATGTTTCTTTTTTTGATGTTTCTTTTTTTGGTGTGTCTATAGATTTAAACTTATCAATAAAAGTCATAATATTTGTAATTAATATAATTTTAAATCAATTTTTAAATAAATATATTATAATATTATATATAAATGTATAAATTAATAAGACCAGTTATAAAAAATAATATAATAGATAGTAATAAAGAAAATATAAATGAAGCATCTAATGAAATTTATAATAAATTTAAAAAAATATTCAATGAATATGAAGTATATGACTTTATTATTTCAATTGAAAATAAAAATACTAAAGAAATATATGATTTTAAAGTAATAGAAAATGGATTAGAAAAAATGGTTAATCAAATTGGCGGCATTAAAAAACAAAAATCAAATAAAAAACAAAAATCAAATAAAAAACAAAAATCAAATAAAAAACAAAAATCAAATAAAAAACAAAAATCAAATAAAAAAACTAAAAGTATTAAAAAAATAAATAGTGAAGATTCGATAGATAGATTTTTTTTACCATTATTAAATTCATCAAGTTCAGATGAAGATTTAGATTCATCAAGTTCAGATGAAGATTTAGATTCATCAAGTTCAGATGAAGATTTAGATTCATCAAGTTCAGATGAAGATTTAGATTCATCAAGTTCAGATGAATAAGATGTTATGAATTTATGTTATCAAAAAAAATTCATTATATAAGAAATGGATAAAATGAAAAATATTAAATAATTTAATTAAATTATTTAATTAAAAAAAAATTTTTAAAAATTTAAAGACCTTTAAAATTAGTATCAGGTTCTATAGTAGAGTTCATCCAAGGTGTTAAAGTATAATTTTTTGGAACAAAAATATTACCACGGATATCATAAGCAGCATTTTTTAATGTTTGTCCAATGGTATCAACACCAACACCAACATAACGATCAACATTAATTAAATCATCTCTTGAAACTTTCAAAGAAGCAGTATCAAAATCAGTATCAAAATAATCTTTAGATTTGGCAGGATCAGGTAATAATTCAGATGCATTTAATGTATTATTAGAACGATCTAAATTAGATTTAACAACATTCATAGTAGTTTGTTTATCAGATTCTAAAAGACCTTGATTAACTTCTGATGGCATTAGTAAACTAGACATATTCATTGCATCATTGGATGATGAATCATCTAAACCTTCTTTCTTAAGAAATAGAAATGAAATTACCATAATTGCTAAAACAAATCCAAACAATATTAAAACTTGTTGAGAAGAATCTAAATTGTCAAACATATATATTTATATAATAAATATTTTTTAAAATAATAAAAAATATTTATTAATTATATAATTAATGAATTCAAATGTAATGCGTATTCCCTTATTTAATAAAAAAGAAGATAAAATAGGTGGATATATATTTGAAGGATCTGGATGTGGTATACCTGAAAGTAATATAGGAGGTATGTTAAAACTTCCATTATTTACTAAGAAAAAAGGAGGCGCTGATGAAACAATAAAAGAAGAACAATCAATAAAAGAAGAAAAGGAGAAAGAGAATAAATTATATAAAAAGAAAAAATTTGCACATGTTAAGTATAATAAAATTAAGAAATTAATAAAAGAATCATTACAAAAAATAATGAAAGAAATGGGAGTAAATTTATTTGAAGCTAAAAAGTACAAAAGTGTATTATATAAAATAATTAAAACTAATAATGAAAATATGAGTGTAGCAGATAAGCATAATTTATTGATAGAAAGATCAACAAAAGAAGAGATTGAAAAAATACCAAAAGAATTAATGGATGAAATAAATAAATCATATGATAAAATGTCAGATGAATTAAAGAAAAAACTAATTGAAATAACAGACCCAGAAACATTGGATATTATAAAAGATAAAACGATAGAAAAAGAAGGAAAAGAAGGAAAAGAAGAGAAAACAAAAAAGGAGAAAAAATCTAAAAAATAAAAATTTATTATAAATAGATAAATATTATATCAAGTATGATATTAGATATAATAATGAATAGTTTAGAACAAAATAAGAAAAATATAAAAAAAAATATATATGATTATATAATTTTTCCATTATTATTTTATTTTACCTTAATAATGATAATAATAAATTTAATGTTTATAATAGTATATAATTATTTTCTAATAATATAATATAATGCCATTATGGAAATTATTAATTAAATATATATTAGTATCAATATTTGTATATTTTACATTACATTTTTATATAAGCAGTAGATTAACAGAAGATGAATACAAATTAATATTAATAATTATAATTTTAGTTAATTTAGCAGTAGATTTTTTGAATAATAATATTTTTATAGAATTTTTTGATAATAATCAAATCCAAACAAACACAAATATAAAAGAACAAGAACAAGAATATATACCAAAACCAACATCAACATTACCAGAAGTTCCACAATATAAATTAACCAATAAATTTTATGAACCATTGGGTGCAGGATTAGAAAAATTTGCAGATCAAAAATATGTATTATTAAATACAGATAAATGGGCACAACCAGTATCATATCCACCAAATTGTATAAATAATGATGTAAAACCAATTGATAATATTATGACATACCACGAATTAATATAAAAATAAATAATTTCAAGTAAAAATATTATACTTTTTTAATTTATTTTGTAAATATTTTATTTTAACTTTAAAGTATATTTCATTAATATTATTGGAGTTATCAGAATAATGATTATCTATTAATAATCCACATTCGTATAAAAATTCTGGAGAATATATATTATTCTTTTCAATAATATATATAATATTTTTTTTATGAATATCCAGACCAATTATAGTTGACATATTATATATTAAATAAATAATAATATCAATTTTTTATTTAAATATATATAAAGTAAAAATATTATATGATAGAACTAATATTAGGAATACTACTTGGTGTTTGTGTAGGTTTAATTATATATTTTACATGGAATTATTTTAAAGAATCATTTGAAGAAGTGAAAAATAAACAGATAAATAATGAAGATATAAAAAATAATGAAAATAAAGATAATTTAATACATAAACATAATGAAAATATAGAATTAAAACCAAACAATCAAATAAAATCAATATTTGATTTATTTAATATTAATAATAAAGATGATAACGAAGAAACATCAGAAAATAAAGAAACATCAGAAGATAAAGAAACATCAGAAGATTCAGAAAATAAAGAAACAGAAGAATATGAAATAGATGATAATAAAAAAGAAAATAAAGAGAATCTTTTAACCGAAGAAAAATTAAAAACAAAGACAGAATTAAATGTAGAAGAAAAGAAGGTAGAAGTAAAGAATGCAGAATCAAAGGTCGAAGCAAATGTAGAAGAAAAGAAGGTAGAAGTAAAGAAGGTAGAATCAAAGGTCGAAGCAAATGTAGAAGAAAAGAAGGTAGAAGTAAAGAAGGTCGAAGCAAAGTCAAATGTTAAAATAGATAATAAAGTTATTGAATTAAATTATGATAAGCATATTAATGAAGAAAATGAGAATAATAAAAAAGAAGATGAAGTAAACTATGATATAAAAAATGAAGATATTTATGATAAAAATAATACAGTAGTTTTAAAAAAAATAAATAACGTTTTAAAAAAAGTAACACCAGATCAATATAAAAGTTTATGTAATAAATATGTAATAACTAAAGAAAATGCAAATAAAATGAGTAATATAATATATAAATCATTAACAAATAAATTATAAATATATGTTAGACAATAATATTTTAACATATTATTATTAAGAATGACAGATATAAGAGAATTTATAGAATGAATATCTATAAGAGGAATAAGAATTAAATTTATGAAAAAAACGATTATTTGATAAAGAATTGTTATAAAAAGAATAATTAATGTTATAAATAATATTAATTATTTATATGGAAGGAAAAAATAAACAGCAACAATTACCAATACAACAAAAAATATATAATTTTGGCTTAAATGTAGATCCTAAAAAAATATATAGTGTAGATGGAGACAAAATACATAGGAGTTTAAAACTAGGTGATACAGATACAGATAAAGATTTATTTATAAGTTTAAAAAAGGCAAGTGATATAAATATTAAAGTTGGAAATGAACAAAATAAAATTTTACATGAAATTATAGCATCAGAAATAATAGATAATAATACAAAACTACAACAAATTAATGAATTATTAGAAAAAAATACAATAAACATATTAGCAAGAGATGAAAATGGAAATACACCAATACATTATGCAATAGAATTACAAAATTTTGAAATTTTTAACATATTGTATGAAAAATTAAATAAAAACATATATAATCAATTAAATAACAATAATAATATGAATCCAATGCATTATTTTTCGTTTGGAAAAAAAGTAATAACAAAAGAATTTTTAAATAATTATTATAATTTAACTGATATAGATAAACAAGAATTATATGCTATTATTATAAAATATAAAGATAAACCAAATGAATTACTAAATGTAATAAATGAAATTGACAAATTTAATTTTAAAAAAGAATATTCAACAACAATATTAATACAAAATTTATTAGAAATTTATAAAAAAACAAAAAATACAAACAGTAAAGATGTAGAAGATAATTTTTATAATACAATATTAGAAAATAGTAATGAAAATTATTATGAAATAGAAAACATGTATTATTTTAAATATGAAAAATATTATTACAAATATGATTTTAGAATTTTTAATAAATTATTGGAAATGAATCCAAGTTATTTAACATCAATAGATAAAAATAATTATACACCAATAGATTATTTTATGATAAGTAAAAATGCAATTTTAATAAAAAAATTATTAAATTATGCATATATAAAGGATAATTTAAAAAATATGTTTGAAAAAGCACATATAAAAATGATAAATACTTTAAAAAAAAAATTAATAATAAAAAATGATATAATAAATTTTAAAGAATTTTATAATAACTTAGTTAAATCTCTAAATATAGAAATTCCATTGTTAAAAAATTTAACAAAAACATATATATTATTATTTTTAAAAATAATGTTTTTTAATGATATTGATAAAATAAAATTAACAAAAATAATTAAAGAACTATTTATAGAAAATAATTTTAACTTTTTTGATATAAATGATGATGATATTAAAGGTAGTATATTAGATGATTTATTAGAAAAAGTAGAATTAAAAAAAAATGATAATATAATAAACCAAGATAAATTAAAAAAACAAAAAGAATATAGAATGGATGAATTTTTTGAAATAGAAATAAAAGATAATATAACTATAAAATATGAAAAAATAATATATAATTACGATTATATAAATAGTACATTATCAATGTTAAAAGATTTTATAACTAGAGTATTAATAATAAATAATATACTTAATATATTAATTTATATAGAAGTAATTAAAAAATATGAAATACAAGATTTAAAAGATCCAAAAGAATTATTAAATGCGATAATAAAGAGTACAGATATAAAAGACTGTCAAAATAAAATTATAGATTTTATTAAAATAGATAATAACAATATAAACGATTTAGAAAAATTAATAGATAATATTATTGAATTAATAATAGGAACTAAAGAACAAAATTTAGAACAAAGTCTATTAGATAAAATGAATATAATTATAGATAAAATAAATAATATAATATTATCCAACTTTGTATTTTTAACAGAAATGAATAAATTAGGAAATTTTAACAAAATTATTATTAATTAAATCTTCATAGGTAATTTGAATAGAAAAGGTAAAAGGATAATTTAAAAAATCATATAAATTACCATTTGTATTATAAAAAGAAAATCTCAAAGAAGATAGTTCTTTTAAATTTTCTTTTAAGTTTATTTGTAAATTTTCAAATAAATTTATAGAATAATATGGGAATTTATCATAAGTTTTTGATTGATTATTTGGATATAAATTAATAACACTCATAACATTTAAAATATTTTTATAAGTATTATCAATAATATCACAAGTCAATAATATAAAAGATGGATCAACAAAATTTAAAGAAGGTTTATTAAAAATTTTATTATCAATTAAAATTGTTTGTTGAAAATTATCAACAGGATTATCATTTTTATATAACATTTCATTAGTAATAGTTTTATTAAAATCATAAACAGAAAGAGAATTTCCAATATTTCTAAATCCAAGAATATTTACACAAGTAAATTCATCAAAAAATAATTTAAATTTTATTTTAAATTTTATATTAACAATATTACCACCAGATGTAGATAATGATGTATTACTATTATATAAAGGTAATTTTATTTTATAAGTATCATTATTAATATCAGTTGGAACATTCACATAAATAGAAAATATATTATTTAAAATAGATTCAGGAATACCATTAGTATCAATAGAATTAGAAATTTCAATTTCATCACCACTAGAAAATCCATGAGAAGGATGATTTATTTTAATTAATTGATGTCCATTAACAACAGAATCAATTGTAAAAGGTTTTATTAAAAGCACTTGTTGATATGCAATAAAGGAAACAAAATTTTTAACATCATCAATTTCAATAGAAAAATTATTATTTAAATAATATTCAATTAGAGAGGTATTTACAAATAAAGAATTAATTCGTTGAACAGAATTCATTTTATTTTCAATTTCAGATTTTAAAGTAGATGGAGTATAATAACCACTATCTAAATTACAAGAATATGTAATATTACCATCATTTTGAATTTGCCATTTAATTTTATTATTTTGAGAATTTTTAATATTATATTGAGAAATTGGAATATAAGCACTAATTAAATTTATGGCTTTAATATTATATTTTGTATCTAAATTAATAATAAAATCATTAATATTATATGCTGGAGTTATAGAATTAATTTTTTGAATATTAACATTTTCACCAATATTATTAATAGTTAATGAAGATTGAGTTGAAAGTTTAATAGTATAAGAATTGTTATTAATTATATTATTAATAACATGAAATCCTTGGTTAAAATAAAAGGACAATGGAAAATTACAATTTAAAAATTTGGTAGGAATACTAGATACTGATAAAAATTCAATGGTAAATGGATTAGTATAATCTAATGTAAGATTAGGAAAAACACCAATATTAATATAATAAAAATCAGGATCAATAGGATCAATATAATTTTTAGTTAATATTAATTTATGAATATTATTTAAAATATTAGTAGAAATTCCATTAAAAATATTATTATTAATTGTACCAATAATATTATTAATTTTTATATAAATTGGATTATATTTTATAGTATTATTAGTTATACCATGATTTGGATGAAAAATTTTAATAAAAAAATCTTGAGTAAAACATTGAAATTTATTAAATGATTTAGTTAACCCAGAAACATTTTTTATAATTATCATATCATTTTCTTTGAATGAATGATTTGGATGATTAATTGTTACAATGAATGAATCAGAAATAAAAGAAAAACAATTATTTAATTTTTTAATTTCATATATAGAATTATATTTTGGAATTGTATTTATATCTTTAGAATCAATATGTAAAATTTTATATTTTAAAACAGATGTATTACTTATACGTTTTTCATCATTTTTAAAAGGACTTAATCCATGTTTAGTAGTTGAAGAATATAACATTGGTTTTATAATACTCATAAAATTATATATTAATATAATTTTATATATTTAAAATAGAATTGTGCAAAAACCTTTATTAAAATGTAATACGTTATAATTTTTAAAGAAAACTTTAACATTAAAACTGCCAGTAATAACAAAATTATTATTTAATTCAAACGTAATAGAAAAATTATTTAATCTAGAAAAATTACAAGATCCAGATGGATTATGTTCTAATGGAAATAAAGAAAAAGAATAAACATAAATACCTTGATTAATATAATTAAAATATCTTTCATAAGGAATAACATAATTTAAATAAGTATTATTATAATTATCAATATTATTAGGTAATTGCATATTATTAACTTGAAAAGTAACAAATTTTATAATATCACCAGTTAAAGTAGGATTTGAAATATCTAATAAATTATAATTAGACAAATAATAATTTGTAGTTAAATTATGTATATTATTACTAATATTATGTTGAATAACAAAATAAATATCTTTAATAGGATTAACAATATTATTTAAATTTAATGTAAATTTAGAACTAGTTAAATTAGTAAATTCAGTATATTGTAATTGTTCAAATACAGATACAAAATTAGATATAGATAAATTATATTTTTCATCTTTAGATAATTGAATATATTCACAAATAAGAGAAATATTAGAAAGTTTAATTAAATTTTGAATATCATTATTTGAATTATTATAATCAGATTTTATACACCTAATTAAATCATTAAAATGAACAGTTAAATTAATATCATTATATCTTGTACAAACAATAGGAAAATTTTTTTGAATATAGTTATTAAAATTAAAAATTAAAGGAATATATAAAACATATGAATTTTTAGCAATTCTATCATAGATATTAATACTTTGATTTGTACCAATCATTTTGTTATATAATAATTGTTTTGTTTTATTAATATATAATTGATTATTAATATAAAAAAAATCATTAGTATAAGAATCATATAATTGGTCAGAAATTTTTAAATCAATATGTTTAAAAATAAAGGCACCAATATTATCAATCCAAGAAAAATTATAATTTGTATTACTAACATCTAAATAAATTGATTTAGTAGATAAATAAGAATTAAAATATAATTTAACTTGATTAATAAGAAAAACTTTAATAGATTCAATTTGAGAATATATTTTAGAAATTTTTTCATTATTAGTTGTAATTTCATTAAAAATAGTTGTAACAATATCTTTAATGTTAGAATTTGAAGTTATTAAAGAAGGTAAAATAGAAACTAAATTATTATAGTTTGTAACATTAATAGTATTATTAAAATAATTAAGTGTATTTGTATATAAAATAAGTGCAGTTAAATCTGTAGAATTCTGAAGACTTAATAATAAAGAATAAGCACCAAGAATAATAGTAGTGTATAATTGTAAATTGTTTAAATTTGTAATTGCAGTATTATAAATGTTTAAAGCAATAGCTATAGAACCAGGATCTGTAATTCTAGTAAGACTAACAAAAGGAAGAGTTATTTTTAGAATACAATGATGAATAAGATCAGAATTATTTTTAGGAATTTGACAAATACATGAATTACTAAATGCTGGTTCAGTTTGAAAATCTATTTCAAGAAATTGGTTAGAAAAATTAGTATGTCGTTTAATTTTTGAATAAAAATGAGTAATTTCTGGATTTTTTGTTAAAAAAATATCATCCAATTTAGATGTTAAAAATATATATTTATTATAATCTTTATCTTCCATAATATTATAAAATATATAATAATATAAATTTATATTAACGACTGGAAACAAAATTCCAATTTAAATCCTTACAAATTTTTCTAAATATTTTATCCTGTTCATCAATTTTATCTTTATTTTTAGGTAATTTACAATATGGTAATAAATCATAAATTTTTTTAATATGACAAAATTTATTTAATACATAATAATAATTTAGAAAGTTTTTACGTTTAGTTGATTTATATTTTTCATATGGAATTTGAATTTTCTTAAACATATGTTTAAATTCTTCTTCAACAGTTTTGCTAATAATAATTGGTTGAAAATTATTAAGTTTATTTATAATATAAAATCTATGTTCTCTATATTTATTATCACAATGTAATTTTTTAAGAATTTTATTTAAATCATCTAATGAAATATTTTCATAATTAAATATTTTTCTTTTTTTTAATTCAGAAAGAATGCTATTATAAATATGATTAGGAATATGAGTATTTTCTTTAGCTTGCATTTGGTTTAAAATTTCTGAAAAATGATTTATACGTTTATAAGGATATATAGTTGTACATTGATTATTATTTTTAGTATAATTTTTTTCAAATTCATAGGTAATATCATTTGAATTACCACAATTAGGACAAAAATAAGTTAAAGAAGTATAATTAATTAATTTAAAAATTTTACATTCTTGGCATATTTTTTCAGACTTTATATTATCTATATAATTTTGTTTTTCATTAGATTTAGGATTTTTATATATTTTAATATAATGAGAAAGTTTATTAGCATAATTAGAAGACATAAAGAATAATATATTATAATTAAATAAAATAACTTTAAATTTAGATAAATAAAAATTAAAAATGTCATACTATTATATAAATGTCCTCAGGTGGTTTGCTTCAATTGGTTGCTTATGGTGCACAAGATCAATATTTAACAGGAAATCCAGAAGTTACATTTTTCAGAACTGCAACAAGACGACATACTAATTTTTCAATTGAGGGAGTAGAAAATATTTTTAATGGAAATCCAAATTTTGGAACTACTAGTGATGTAAAAATAGATCGAAATGGAGATTTAGCAGGGCGTATGTATCTAAAATTATCATTACCAGCATTGGATGTAAGTTCAACAGCGAATGCAAAAATTGCATGGACACCAAGTGTTGGATTAACAGTAATAGAATTTGTAGAATTTTATATTGGGGGAACAGTAATTGACAGACAGTATGGAACATGGATGCAAATTTGGCACGAATTATCAAGAAAGCAGGAACAGGATAATGGATATGCAAAAATGGTAGGAAATGATTCAGAAACAACTACATTAGCAGCTGTTGTACCAGCACGAACTTTGTTTGTTCCAATGGAATTTTTCTTTAATCAAAATATATCATTATCATTACCATTAATTGCATTACAATATCATGAAGTTAAATTAAAATTCAAATTCCGAGCATTATCTTCATGTTTAGTATATAACAGTTTAGTAACATCAAATAATTATTCATTTTCAGATTGTAAGTTATTAACAAATTATGTCTTTTTAGATAAAGATGAACGACGAAAATTTGCCCAATCAGCACATGAATATTTAATTACTCAATTGCAATCATCAAATTCAGAATCAGTAACACAAGTAAATACAAGATTTCGATTGAACTTTAATCATCCAACTAAAGAATTAGTATGGGCATTTACGGCTGGACGATATGTAACCGGACGGAAATTTTTAGCATTTAATCCAAATGATTTTGATAATACTCTAGATATTGCAACAAGACGATTTATACATACATTATCAGCAATATATGCAACCACAGATCGAATAATAACTGTATCAAATACAGATACAAGAATTTTAGGTAGTCAATCAGCGGCAGGAAATGCAACGTTAGCTGCATTATTTGCTGGGCTTTTGCCTCAAGTAGTAGGAGCAATTAATGGTTCAGCTTCATTAGCTAATACTACAGTTTCTGGATGGCCATTTGCAAATGCTGCGCCCGGAGCAACATCATATGGAGTTGATACAGCATCATTTAATGATATTACTTATGAAGCACCATTATCATGGCGTTATGCATCAATGCCAGTAGATATGTTATTTAATGGAGTAACACGAAGTGTAGGAACTGTTGAAAGTTATATGGGATTTGATGTTACTGTAAATGATTGGCATAATCATGGATTATATTTAAATCATTCAGTCAATTGTGTTGCAACTGGATTATTGAAACTAAATAACCATGATCGATTTGCAGTACAACCTGGTGTTTATTTCAATAAAGTTGTACCGTATGAAGTACATTCAGCAACACCTGAAGATGGTGTTAATGTATATTCATTTTCAGTTCAGGATGTAGAAAAATTACAGCCAGCAGGTACTTGTAACTTTTCACGAATTGACAATACTGAATTGGTATTAACATTATCAGATGGATCAACTACGTTTACAGGTGATTTCTTAAATGATACTAGTTCAGCTTCAGCTAATGTAATGGATATTTATGGAATTAACTACAATGTTCTTCGTATTACATCTGGTATGGGTGGTGTTGCATATGCTAATTAAAAAATTATATAATTTTAATAAAACAAAAAAATTTTAAAAATTATTTTGTTTTAAAAATAAAAGTTTAAACTATATAAGAATGTATAAAATTAAAAAAAAACAAACAATTAATATTATAATTATCCATATATTGATTAAATTATTTTAGTATTTTAATTTTTATTTAAATAATAAAAACATAAAATAGTTATGTTTAGTCCATCAGCAAGTTCAACATATGAAGAATTAACAAGTTCAACACATGAAAATTTTAAAAGATCAGTAAAAATTCCAGAAGATATAACATTTAAAATAGATCATTCTACATCAGATTTAATGAATAAATATACAATAGATTTTGAACAATTGGATGAAGTTGATTCAAACAAGATTTATAAATTTGGAATATTAAATTTTTTTACAGAAAGTTTAATAAAAAATTGTAAAATACCAATTTTTAAATTAAGAGGATGTTATAAAGGAAAAGAAACAGCAAAATTATATTCAGATAAATTAAATAAAGATAAGATGCCAATGATTATAATACCATTAGAAAAATGGTTAATGTGTGATACAACACAACAAATAGAAAAAACAATAACAGTTGGATGTGAAAATGAAAGATTTAAACATTTATTAAAAAATTACAAAGAAAATTGGTCTAAAAGTTATATAGAATTTAACAAACATGTTCAAGAAATAAAGGAATTAAAAGAAAAGAAATTAACAGAAGAGGACAAATGTAAAATGAAAGAATTAGAAAAAAAAATTGAAAATGAGGTAATAGAAACAAAGAATGATATAAATGTAGTGAAAGATATTAATTATAAAGATGTAGGAAATGCAATATTATTAGAAAATGACAATATAATAAGAGGACAAGAATATTTTATGGGTATATTTATTAAATTTACAGAAACAGAATATGGATTTCAAATTTTGGAAGTTGGTGATAATGAGAAGGAAATGAATGATAAAGCAGAAATAGTACGAGATAAATTAAAATGTTATGATATAATTGTATGTAAACAAGGATTATGGAAATGTTTTGATCCAGAATATACTGAAAACATAAATTATGCAAATAAACAATTAAATGAGATAGCAAAAATAAGAGATAAAGATAAAAAAAAAAGAAATGAGTTAATAAGTAACATGGTAAATAAAAAATTTAACATTTTAACAAATATAAAAAATGATAATGTTAAATTAAATACATTAAAAACTAATTTTAAAAATATATTTAATTAAGATTTATAGATTGAAGAAAAACTAGGTAATTCACTTTTATTAGAATATTTACTATAATATCGATCAATATCAGTATTAACTTTATTATCATAATCAAATAAAGAAGAATAAAATTTTAACATAGAAGTATTTTGATAAACATTATAAATATAATATAATAAATAAATGATGATACTACTAAGTAATAATATAATTATATTACAAATCATATAATTACATTATATTTCTTAAAATTATATATTTAAAAAATAAAAATTTATAAATATAAAAAATAATTAATAAAAAAAACATAAAATAAATATTAATTATATCTTTATACTATTTATTTTTCTTTTGGATTAGTATAATGTTTATTATAATGTTCTTTTTGATATTTTTTAGTTTTTTTGCTTCCAAGAAGAAATTTAGTTTTTGTTAAATCTTTAGCTTTATACCATTGGATAACATCTGATATATGTTTTAATTTAGGATCATTAATGATTACCATACAACGATAATTATCAGTAATTTCATCAAATGCTATTTTAAAATCATCATAATTAGGAAAAATCCCAGCATAATGTTCATATAAACGTTTTTTATTTTTTTCAATATTATCACTCATTAAAATAATATAATCAAAGTTACTACGATATTCCGGAGGAATACCTAATGAATATTGCATAGATAATAAATATAATAATTTATAATGACGACCTTCATATAAAATTCGTTTAATTTCCTTAGAATTTTTCCAATCAAGAACAGAAGAAAAACAATCGTCCATAATAATATAGCCATGGTATGGTTTTAATTTTTTATGGTGTTTTATTCTATCAATATTAATTTTTTTTAGAGCAATTTGATAACTTAGAAATTTTTTAATAACTACCAAATCAACATTTTCATATGTGAAAATACTAGGAACAAATTGAGGATAAAATCTATTTAAAGTATCAGTTGGACACATAGCAATACCATGAGCTAATTTATGCCGTAGATTATACATAATATCTTTCATTACCCAAGATTTACCAGATTTAGATTTACCAATAAATAAAATTTTTGAATTTAATGAAATATTTTTTGGATTAAATTTTTTAATTTTCACATTTTGACCATTCATATTTATATTTAGAGAATCATTCATCTATATAATATTTTTGTTTTTATATTTTAAATATAAAATAATTAAATTTTTATATTTAATATAAATATGTTTAATAAATAATAAAATGTTAATTGAAATATATTTAAAATCAATCAAAAATAACGAAATTGAAAAATATAAGTTTATAAATATATTTATTTATGTTAAATTACTAACCATTAGTTTTATCATATAAATTTTCAAATAGTTATTTATAGAGTCAGTATGACAAATCAATATGACAAATCAATATGACAAATCAATATGACAAATCAATATGACAAAAATCAATATGACAAATCAATATGACAAATCAATATGACAAATCAATATGACAAATCAATATGACAA
>Ga0247727_10001487_pt1 | contig 55638 bp, 39 predicted proteins | sample WisWelCaveWW1625_FD_202498 | JGI IMG/M metagenome (GOLD analysis project Ga0247727, IMG submission 202498) | Biofilm microbial communities from Wishing Well Cave, Virginia, United States - WW16-25 | ecosystem: Environmental > Aquatic > Deep subsurface > Groundwater > Cave microbial mat | place... | reverse complement strand
TCATTCAGGAGGAATCTTTTTGAGCACTGGGAGAAAATCCCGTTCCGGGTATCCTGGCCGAGCGCTTAAAAAGGTTCCTTCTGAGTGACATTTTATTTTAACGAATCGAATGATTGCACCCTCTGCTCTCTGCATTTTTATTTTGCCAACAACATCTTTTTCATCTCCGAATAAATTCCGTTGACGCGCACTTGATAGATGTACACGCCGGAAGCCTGGCCGTCGAGATCGATTTTATATTCACGCACGCCGGAGGAAACGTCGCCGGTGCGAAATGTCGCGACGCGGCGGCCCAAAGCATCGAACACAAAAATCTCCGCGCTGCCCAAGCCTTCTTGTTGCCATGAAATTTTCGTCGAAGGATTAAACGGATTGGGATAATTCATGAGCAAGCGCAAAGAAGTCGGCGGCGCGTTGTCGTCGTCAATGCCGGTCAACGTGCGCTCGGAAACGAGTTTCACGTCGTCGATCATCGCGAAGGCCGATGCGCCCGACGTGAAGTCCGGGCCTTCCACGTTGACGAACTTCACGCGCATCGCCGCACTCGGTGTGATGAAATCCGCCACGCGATAACTCAACACCTGCCAGCTTTGGTCGATCGCCGTGTATGCTGCAAGCTTCGCCCAAGTAGCGCCATTGTTGTTTGAAATCCAAACCTGCAAAGTATCGTTCGCTGGCGCTGCGCTCGAGCCGTAGGGATTATAAAACCGCGCGAATTGCAAATAGGGATTGGTCAAATTCGCTGCCGACATTTCCGGCGAAGTGAGCGTAGACCGCCCCAAGCGTGCGCGCGAAAGTGCAGCCATATCCTCCGCATCGTCGGTGTGATCGGCGCCCGGCAAAAGGTTTCCATACAAACGCTCCGCGGCGCGTGCGATCCGCCATTCTTGAAACGAGTCATCCTGCGCGGCTTTGGTGCTCCATTCCTCCGCGTCAGTAAAAGTTTCCACGTAGCCGGGCTCGGTGGTGAAGGCAATTGCCGGAGTCGCATTGTTGTGCTCGTGCGCGAGGCTCACCGGCAAATAACCCCATTCACGCAGCGCGATTTGATAGCCGCCGTACGGCAGAGTGAAATTCACCACGCCTTCTGCCGTCGTCTGCAACGCCAAACGAAAACTTTCTGCGCTCACAACCACTCGCACATTTGCAAGCGGCGGGCCGTCGCGTAAGTTCACATTGACCTGCAAAGGTGCGCTTGGTTTCGGCGTGAGCAGAATCTCGCGCACGTGCGTCACGCCCGGTGCGACAGTGAAATCATTCAAAAGAAAACCTTCGAAGCCGAATTTGCTGAATTTGAACGTGCGCGCGCCCGGCTTTGAGCTGACGAGGTACTCGCCGTCTCTCTGTGTGAGAATTTGGCTTTGCCCTTCACCAACGAAACGATTCAACTCTTCGACTCGCACTTCGGAAACGGGACTGTCGTCATTCGCGTTTCGAATGCTGCCCGTGAGATAACCGGCGCGCGTGCCGTTGAACTCGACGATCGCGAGGCCGTATTTGCGATCCGAAACCAACACGAGGCCCGAAGGCAGAAACGGATACGCGCCCCACGCGCCTTCATAGCCGCGCCCGCGCTGCAGATGATCATCGGGATACGTGTCCCAATTCGCGACTTCCTGCGGCGCGCGGCGTTCTGAAATATCGACGATCTTCAAGCCGTCGTAATAATAGCTGATGAACGCAAAGTTGCCGCGAATGTGCGTGTTGTGCGGAATGGAACCCGGCCCGGCAGTATACGTCGCGATCAACTCCGGCGCGGTGTGATCGCTCACGTCCCAAAACTTCACGGGTTGATCCCACACTTCATCGGTCTGGGAGATATACTTGTTGTCCTCCGTCATCCAAATGTTGTGCGTGAATGCGCCGGGATAGGGCGTGCGCGAGATGAGCCGGAGTTGGGCCTTGTTGCGGCCGTCGACGATATCAAGCCCGCTCGGATTGCCCATGGCCGAGCCATAGATCGTGTCGTTTTTTACGATCACGGCGTGCCAGTAATTCGAATTCCATTGCCCCACTTCCACCGGCGCGAGCGGATTGCTGAGGTTCAAAATGTTGCAGCCGCGCGCGGTGTTGCTGCCTGCGATGTAGGCATAGCCGTTGTCGATGTATAAAGTGTGCGCGGTTTGAAATGTGGCGCTGTACTTCGCGGCGAGCATCGCGGAGTTCGGCAGGTTTTGCAGATCGATGATGTGCAGACCCTCGCCGGTTTCGTTCGTCACATACGCATAGTGCGAGTGTGTTTTAATATCGCGCCAACCCGAGTTTGGGCCGGGAATGAACGCGACTTGCACGGGCTGCGTAGGCGCGGTCACGTCGATGATACTCGTGCCCGTGACATGTCCAATGATCGCATACTCGCGGCCGTTTGCCGCATAGCCCCAAACGTCGTTGTAGCCCGTCAATCCCTGCGGCGCGAGTTGGCCGAGCAGCACGGCGTTCTCGTTGAGCTTTTGGGCGTGGAGAGAGGAGGCGGTGAAGAGGGCGGTGAGGAGCAAGTAAGAAAGGCTTTTAATCATGTGGCCAATTCCGAGGAGCAAAGAATAAAAGTTATCGTTCTGCCAAGATAGTTTTTTAGTTCATCGAATATGCCTTGCAGGGCTATGTTGACGGGCTGCGAGCGCAAATCGAAATCATTCGCAGCCAGCAATGGGCGGTGCATTGGCGTAACTTTGTTTTCGACTCTTTCAAAGACAAGAACAGCCCCACGGATATTCGGCGCAGGCATCTGGTTTTGGATTTATCGGAAAAGGCACACGAGCTTGTTCCCGTTTCAAAAATTCGATACCTCAGTCCACGCCTGGCGGAAGCCTATTCGAAAAAAACGCAAACGACGATCAACCGCGATTTTGATGCATTGGAAAAAATGGGATTGCTCGTGAAAAAACCGAGGGGGTTCGCGTTAAAAGAGAAATCATCATCGCCTTTCTTCCTGCTTCATTAAAGCCGGAACAGGCTACTTGACAATCCCCAACTCCCTCCCGACCGTCTCAAACGCGCTCGCGGCGACATTCAAATCCGAGTGCGTGGCAGACCTCCTCACGCGCAAAACTTCTTTGCCTTTATTGGTAAAAAGATGATCACAGACAAAGAGTTTTATGGCAATTTATCTTACAGCCAATACCCTTTTCGTTTTCAACACCGCCTTCACTGCCAGCGAATCTCTTGGATTGAGATACTGCGCCACCTGATACGTTTCAAGCGCTTCCATATAGCGTTTATCATGATAGAGCATGTCCGCGTAGCGCATCCACTTTTCAGGAGTGTCTTGTTGTTCCGCGTTCGTCTTCGCTACGCCGAGTTGCGAGTCGCGCGCTTGCATGCTGTCCACGAGCGCAAGATAACGTTCGCCTTCTCGCTTGCGGCCCATTGCAATCAAACTGCGTCCGAGGTGATAATACACACCATGAAACCACGGCCGCTGTGCTTTCGCCTTTTCCAAATGCGCAACGGCATCACTCGGCCGACCGAGTTGCACAAGCAGCGCGCCGACATAATAAGAATAGTCGCCGTTCTCCAGCTGCAATTCCAGCGCATGCATTTGCGCTGCGAGCGCTTTTTCAAGCTCGCCCTCTTCTTGATAAATTTGCCCAAGCTCGGCATAGCCCTCGGCGAAATTTTCATCCACTACAACGACCTGCTGAAAAGCTGCGCGCGCCTTGTCGATTTCACCAAGCTCTTTATGCGCTCTGCCGGTCTGTAACAAGATCGCGCGTTGCTTTGGCAACGGCGTATCCGGCAACATTGCGGCTCTTTCCGCTTCATAATATTTTAGCGCTTCACGAAACTGCTTGCGTTGCGCGGCATTATTGCCGAGAGTGAAACGAATCGCAGGAAAATTGGGATCGAGGGTCTGCGCCTTTTCAAATGCAGTACGGGCTTCGTCGTGGCGATTGAGGTTGGTGAGCGTTTGGCCGCGAAGAAAGTAAGCGTGCGCAAAATTCGGAACGCGCTTATCGAGTTGATCGCAAATTGCCAGGGCAGTCGTGTAAGCTCCGTTTTCCATGGCCCATTCCGCGCGCTTCAGCAGGGGGGATACCATCGGATCGGCATATTGTTCCGCCGCTTTCGCGTGCGGAACGGGAGCTTGCGCTCCGTGCTCGCCGCTCTTTTTATCGCAACCCGTGTGCAATAAAAAGAGCGCGGGCAGGAGCACCGACGCAAGAACGAGTTTGCTCCGCCACTTTCCACTCACTTTAAAAACTCCACAGTTTTGCTGAATAGCCAAGTTTGTGAGAACGAGCGAAGTCTTTGAGACACACGTTACACTTTACACCTTAAACTTATTTGATAATCCCCAATTCTTTCCCCGCCTTCTCGAACGCGCCGGCGGCGAAGTCCAAATCCGCGTGTGAGTGTGTGGCGGACATCATCACGCGCAGGCGCTCTTTGCCTTTGGGCACCGTCGGGAAAGTGATCGCCATTGCGAAGACATTGGCTTCGAAGAGCTGCTTGCTCAACGCGTGCGCTTTGGCGGTGTCGCCGATCATCACGGGCACAATGGGCGTGACGCTTTGGCCCAAATCAAAACCCAGAGCCTGCATCTTTGTTTTGAAATATTTTGTATTCGCCCACAGCTTCTCGACCAACTCACCGGAAGCGGTGAGAATATCGACTGCCGCAATGCATGCGGCAACGTCCGCAGGCGTGACTGCGCTGGAAAAGAGAAACGGGCGCGCACGCTGCCGCAGATAATCCACGATCTTCTGCGAACCGGCCGCATAACCGCCGACCACGCCGAAGGCTTTCGACATGGTGCCGACTTCGACGTCGATCTTGCCGTGCAAACCAAAATGATCTGCAATGCCGCGGCCCGCATCGCCCATCACGCCTTCGCCGTGCGCATCATCGACGATGGTGATGGCATCATACTTTTCGGCAATCGCATAAATTTCTTTGAGCGGCGCAATGTCGCCGTCCATGCTGAACACGCCGTCGGTGATGATGAAACGCCGGCGCACTGCGGTCTCGTTTTGGATTTGCGCGGCGAGATCGGAAGGATCGTTGTGCTTGTAGCGCACGATCTTCGCTTTCGAAAGCCGCGAGCCGTCGATGATGCTCGCATGATTGAGTTCGTCCGAAAACAGAATATCGCCTGCGCCGGACAAGGTGGGAATGACGGCTTGGTTGGTGACGAAGCCGGATTGATAAGAGACTGCGGCCTCGACCTTTTTGAATTTTGCAAGCTTGGCTTCCAATTCGAGATGGAGCTTTTGCGTTCCGGCGATGCTGCGCACCGCGGCCGGGCCGACGCCGTATTCGTGAATCGCGCGCGTCGCCGCGTCTTTCAATGCGGGATGATTGGCGAAGCCGAGATAATTATTCGCGCAGAGGTTCAAAACTTTCTTGCCATCAACATGAATCCATGCGCCCATGGCGCTTTCAATCGTGCGGATGTTGATGAACATGCCCTGCTGCTTTTGCGCGAGCATTTCTTCGTCAATGAATGCGAGCTTGGACATGGAGGACTCCTCGAGCAGAATGAAAAACTTTTCGCCGAAAGGCGCCGGATTTTCCGCACGCAGCTGAAACAGTTTTCAATGCGGGTGATGGAGATTTTTCATTTGCGTTGAATCTAGCATGATTTGCCTGAATGTCAAGCCTGCTCCTTTGTGGTACACAATGCCTTGGTTGATTGTGGCAGCGCAAAGATAGAGCAGTGTTTGAAAACACACCGAGTTTCAATCCACTTCTCGCGCCACGGGATACAACTGCCACTGCGCATCAAAGAAAGGCGTGCGGCGATAGAGCCATTGCAATTTTTCACGCGGGCTTTTTGCAAACGTGGAATCGGCTTTGAGCTTTTGCTCAAACTCCGTTTTGAGCGCAACGTCTTCGGCGAGCATGCGTTCGGCCATGGGCTGCATCACGTAACTTTCCACGTACTCCGTGGGCGACAACACCTCCAAGAAAAATCCCCACTGCAAAAAAGAATCCTCGGACTCGGGTTCGAGCAGCAACATCGCCAACGTGCCCAGCGGTTGATCGGTCGTCACGCGCACCGTGCCCGCTGGAAAAGTTTGTTTGCGCCTTTCGACTTGCGTTTTGGCCGTGACGTTCACGCGGCCTTCGAACGGCTGCACGGCGAGCTTCGCATCTTGGAGGCGATACATTTCCACTGCTATTTCACGCGGCGCCGTGAGCCGTTCCATTTGAATGCCATGTACGGCGAGACGCGTTATCACCTCTTCCCATGCCGGCGGAATCAAATATGCTCTCGGGCGGCGCACGGTTCGCGCCAATTCGTTCATCTGCAAATATGGAATCTGCTGCACGAACGTTTTGCCCGTCCATTGCACATATTCGCTGTTTGTGATCGTGGAAGACATGACTTTCAGCTCCACGCCGAGCAATTCGAGCGTGCGCGCCGGCGGTTGTTGCGGCACGCGCCACGCGAGCGGCACTTCTGCGAGGCGGCGTTTGCGATCGGCATTGGTGGCCTCGCGCAGTTTCTTGCCGTCTTTTGCAAGTGCGCGCAGCGTGCTCTCTAACAACACGTATGTGCCGAGCACGCGCTGTTTGTACGGTTTGAGCGAATGATTTTCGATGAGCACCGTGGGCAAGTGGCGCGCGTCGCCGTAGCCGTTGGAGAAACGCGGCGGCGCAGTCCAATTCACGAGGCCTTGTTCCGGCGCGCGATCACTCACGAAATTCACGAGCGGCCCGGGGACGTGCCCCATGACTTGCAAATCGCGATTGGCCGCGGGCGTGAAATATTCATCCAGCCAAGTTGCCAGCGCGGGCGAATAACCGTGCGGTCCGTTGTAGCCGAAGGTGATGTCGTATTGATAATCCGCGCCGTCGGTCACGTGAATGTCCATATAAAAATCCGGATCCCATTCGTGTAACGCGCGAATGAGGCTGCGCATCTCGGGTGCATCGGCTTTGGCGTAATCGCGGTTGAGATTGAGATTGCGTGCGGTGGTGCGCCATCCCGTCTCGACGGGACCGCGTTGATTGATGCGATGGTATTCCGAGAAACGCTCATGCCCGTCCACGTTGAAAATCGGGAGGAAGAGCAGATGCGCTCCTTCCAAGAGCTCGCGTTTTTTATTGCGCACGGTCATGTCGCGGAGCAGCATCATGCCCGCGTCTTTACCGTCGATTTCACCCGAATGAATACCGGCTTGCGCGAGCAGAATCGGCTTGCCGGTGGCGCGCAACGCTGCGGGTGTGAACGTGCGCTCTTTGGAAGCCACGATCATCCAAAGGTCGCGGCCTTCCGGGCTTTTGCCGAGCGAGAGCATGTGCAACTCCGGTGCGGCTTCGACGAGGCGCTCGAGCCATAATACGGTTTCCTCATAACGCGGCGTGTGTTGAAAATCGCTGCGCTCAACAGGCGTAATCCACGGGTCGTTTTTCGCGGCGACGAGCGTTGCGCTTTTGCCGCTCCATTTCAACTCGGGAGGAAGAATGGCTTGCTTGGCGGAAGGGTGATGATGCTCTTGCGCGAACAAGATACTCGGCATGATGATGAGTGCGTTGAACAAGATAAAACGAAGCGTGCGCGGGCAATTCATTGTGCTCCTCCGGTGAAGGTACGCGTTGAGGGCCGCTCGAAAATTCAAAGCCTGTCATGCAACGGCTTGACCGTTGCGTGAGATTGCTGGAATTTCCAAACGGCTCTGACATTAAAACCTCGGCCAAGCCGAAGCTGGAACTGATTCGAATTTAATCTGCTGATGATTGCCTACAAAATAGCGCATTGCATGAAATTGTCAAGTAGGGGAAATTTGTTTTAACGCAAGGCGCGAGATGTGACGGCGAAAGCGCCGGTCCTTGCTTGAAAAGATGCGTTCAACAACGAGAACGCTTTTCAAAAGGGATTTTTATGGCCGCGTTGCTGGTTTTTCGTTGCAGAAATCCGCAGGTTCGCGGCCTATAAAAAATGTCTTACGATAAGCTCTCACGCCAAAGACGGAGCCGCCGATAAAACGTTCAGCAACATTTATAATATGAATGACCAGTAGAAGCGATAAAGTCAAAATCATTGGAGTCAAAATGATTAGAAACTTTTGAATGATTTTGACTCAAATCATTTTGACTAATGGCTTTGGGCTTTTGTCTATTTCAACTGGTCATTCGCATTTATACTCATCTTTTTTCCTCGCGCAAAACCACTTTGCGCAAAGTAGTGGGGACTTACTTTCACGATCGCGTTGGAGCAGTTTGCGATTCCCAATGCGCCGGTGTTGCACTCTTTTGCGTCTGTAATTAACGGGCGGGGAGGTGAGAAGCTGGGCGAAGATTTTTTTTGTGACGAGGAAGGCGTTGCTGCTCGAGTAGGCGAGACCGGCTGGAAGCAAGTTTTGTGATTGACTTTTCCAGCGCGGCGTAAAGTCTCGAAAGTTTACGGCAGAGAATTTTCGGCAGAACGATTTGAAATAATTCCGCCGAAACAAAAACAGCCTGGCATGCCCGCGCTTTTTAGAGAAGCAATTTGCGTTTGAAGACGACGAGGTTGATCGATTTGGATTCGCGCCCGGGCAGGAACAGGCATTTGACGAATTGCGCGCCGCGCGAGAAGGGAAACACGAAATCGAACGTTTCCGAGCCGGCGTTGCCTTTTTTGTAGGCGCGATAGCGGCCTTCGAACTCATCTACGCGCGTGCAAGGCGCGACTTCTTTGAAAAAATTTTTGTGCATGACTTTGTAGCGCGGAATGCCCGCCAAACGCGCTTCCCAATCGTTGAAGGCTACGACGGTGTCTTCGTGATCGAGCGTGATGACGCCGTAAGACATCATGTTCAATTCTTCTTTGGACATGGCGGAGAGGGCTTTGAGCTCGAGCGTGTTGTAAAGCTCGGAAGGGGATTTGAACCGCTCGTAGCTTTGTTTGAAGACCAGAAGGTTCACGGCGTCGGCGTTGCGCGCCGGAGCAAACACGATTTTGACGTATTCAAATTCTTTGAACGTGAACACGTAATCGAACGCCACGAGCGAGGCGCTGCGCTGGTTGCGCACGTATTCTTGAAAGCGCCCGGCAAACGCCGGCACGCGCGTACACGGCGCAATCTCTTCGAAAAAATTCCGTTTCAAAACCAAGTAACGCGGCAGCCCGCTGAAACGCGATTCCCATTCGTTGTAAAAGAGGATCTCGCCCTTTGCGTTCACGGTGATGACGCCGAAGGGCTGGCGATCCAGCTCGTCGTCCGTCAGTGTGATGAAGTGATTGTAATCGACGCTATTGGGATTGACGGTTTGCAGCAATACGGGCGCGCTCAATTCTTCCAAATGCTGCGCGATGATGAGCGAGGTTTCCATGGGTTTCAACTTTCGAGGTCTGAGATGTTCGTAAAAACTCTTGTGCGATAAAAAACCGCTTCACGGCTTTTGTTCGAGGAGCCGAAGAAAAACGCGCGGCTAATATTTCAGCCGCACCGTTTCCAAAATTTTTCGGAAGCTGATCAAGTCGTGTACTTCATTGACGCGCACGGCTTCGATCTCGCTCAACGTGACCGCATGGCTATCCGCGGCGCGTCCACCCACGATCATGCCCACGCTCGCGCCGAGAAAGGTGCGCAGACGGCGCAGCTCTTTGTCAACTTCGGCATTGCCCTCGGGAAAAATCAAGCTTAACGCAACAGCCTTTGCGCGCACCTTTTTCACGGAGGCGGCGATTTCTTCCGCCGGCAAATTCGGCCCCAAAAAAACGACTTTCCATCCTTCCGAAGCCGCGACGATGGCCGCTGCCAGCGCGCCCAATTCGTGCATTTGGCCTTTGGGCGTCGTCACCACTACGACCGGCGCTTCCGCGGGCGGCGTGTAGCTTTCAATCACGGTTCCCAAAAAATTCCGAATCGTGGCCGAGGCCATGTGTTCGTGCTCGACGCGAAACACGCCCTCGGACCAGCGCTGCCCGACTTCTTGCATCATGGGCATGATCACTTGCGTCAAGAGCACCGGATGGCTTAAATCCAAAGAGGCGCGCGCGAGCGCGCTCTCCAAAGCTTTATCAGCAAATTGCTCGACCGCAGTCAAGCCGGCTTCGAGATGTTCGGGCCAACTCATGGTGCGCAGCCGCATTTTTTCCGGCGCCGGCAAGCGCAATCTCTCGACGTTCACGTCGCTTTCGCCCATGAAATTTTGCGAAACCAGCGCTTTGATTTCGGTTCTGTGCTTCACGGGCAGGTTGAGCTGCACGACCATTTTGTAAACTTCCATGCTGCGCTTGTCTTTGCGGCCCAAGCGATAATAAATCTCCGCCACCTCTTTATAGAGCTGCACGCGGCTGGGATCGGACTTGAGCAAGTTTTCGAAAATATCCGCGGCCGCTTGCAAATTGCCGCGCATCACCAGCGCGTGCGCGCGGCTGGCGGGCGAGAACATCAAAAGACTGATGATGGGCAGCGTGACGAGGGCGATCATCGCGCCGCCGATCCAATACATTTTCACGCGCCGGCTTTCGGCCTCGGCCAGCAGTGCGTCTGCGCGTTGACCGGCTTTGGCTTCCGTCAACTTTTCCACCACGTCGCGATACGCGGGAAGCTGCAATTGAATTTTTTCCAACGTGGTGATCGCTTCCTGCCATTGTTTCGCCGTGAGAAAGGCGGCGGCCTGCGCATATAAGGCCTCGATCTCTTGATTGATGCGCGCCAGTTTTTCTCGAGCCTCTCCGAGTTGCTGCTCGACGTTTTGATACTGCGGATTGAACGACCGCGCTTTTTCAAACAGATCGAGCGCCGTTTGCAGCTCGTTGCGCGCGCGCGCTTCTGCCGCTTCGTTATAATAGCGTTCGGCCAATTTGTTTTTGTTATCGAGGCTCATGCGCTCGCGCGCGAGCCGGAGAAACGCCGCAGCTTCGCGGTGATCCGGATTTACCGCCAGCGCTTTTTCAAAAGCGATGATCGCACTCGCCCAATCGCCGATTTCATAAGCCAGCTTGCCCACGGCAAATTCGGTATCCGCGCGTTCGGAAATGCGTCTTGCGGCCAATTCTTTTCGCGCCGCCGCCAGCTTCGCCGGCACGTCGCGAAAACCGGGATTGCGGCTATTGAGATTTTCGAGCACGGCGATCGCAAGCTCGATTTGCCGCGATTGGAGAAACACCTCGGCCTGGCCGTAGAAAATTTGAAGCGCTTGCGCTTCAGGATTGCGAAAAGCGGTATCGGCTGCGGTGTCAGTGAGGGTTTGGCAGAGACAGAAGGCAGGAAAAGTGTAAAACAATACGTGACTCAGAACAACGCTTCTGCGACGCATATGGAGGCTGTTGAATTTGGAGACGTGAGTTTCGTTCAGCTTTCGATTCCCTTTGATCTCCCGTAACCGATGCACTGCCCCGAGATTTTTCAATTCGCAGTAATTTACCAGCAATATCGCGCGTTGCGTAACGCTGTGGCCGTGAAATTTCAGCGCAACAGAACATGGGCTAAAACCAGGTGTTCGAAAATCTTTCCGCTTAAATAGCGAGGGCGCTTTAGCGTCCTTCCACCTCTTAGCCCCGTGCCTCGGCGCGGGGCGGAATGATTTTCCCAAAAAATTTCGAGACGCTCGCTACCGCTCGCTTTGCAAAAGCCAAAACAACAGCAACAGCAAAAGCTCAACAAAGAACGTCCTGCGCGCACCGAAATCCAGCACCGAAATTCTCTGTAAGACACTTCCCTCGCACTGGGAGGAGAACCAAGTGCTAGGGAAGTTTCTTCCAGGATGACATTTCAAAGAAAGGCATTATCACGTTTAGGGAAAAAGATCACGACCCCTGCTCGTACTTCTCTTTGAATCGCTTCACGCTGTGCATGATCGCGCGCGCGATTTTTTGTTGCGTCTCGCCGGAGTTGAGCAGCTTCTCTTCTTTGCGGTTGGAGATGAAAGCCATTTCGACGAGCACGTTGGGCATGGAAGCGCCCACGAGCACGCGAAAGCCCGCTTGCTCCACGCCGCGATCGGGCAGCCCCGCCAAGCTTTGCATCTCTTCTTGAATAATTCCAGCCAGCCCTTCGCTTTCGTGATGAAAAGCATTCTGCGCCATGGCTGTGAGAATAAACTCTTGATCGCTGTGCGCGGCGCCGCTGTTTTCGGTTTCATATTTGACGACGGAGTTTTCGAGCAAGGCGACTTCCAACGCTTCATCGGTTTTGGCCGGGCCGAGGAAGTACGTGGTCGTGCCGTCCACGCGGCGGCTCTTGTTCGCGTTGCAGTGCAGGCTGATGAACAGCTTGCCTTGTGCGCTGTTGGCCATGGCCGTGCGGTCTTCGAGCTTGACGAAGGCGTCGTTCTCGCGCGTCATGACCACGCGCAGGCCGAGGTCCTTTTCAATGAGCTTCTTCAAGCGCAACGCGACTTGCAGCGTGATGTCTTTTTCCCTCACGCCCTCGGTCCCGATCGCGCCGGGGTCGCGGCCACCGTGTCCGGGATCGAGCACGATGGTGTCGATACGCCACTTCTGGCGATCCATCTCCAAATTGCGCAGCACGGCTTCGGGCACGACTTCCTGCGTGGGCAATGAAATCAAAATCGTGTTGCCTTGATTGCCGATGCTGATTTGGCTCGCGTCGATTTCTTGTTCCAGCCGAAAAGAAAGCTGCGTGACCATGCCGGTTTGCACGGGACGAATTTCTTTTACGAGGCTCGCGCCTTGGATCGAAGTAAAAGCATTGGAGGCGATTTTCCCGCCAACGATGTCCACGTACATCCAGCCGCGGCTGAGGCGCGTGCTGATATGTTTGCGCGCGAACGGTTGCGTGGCTTGAATGCGAATGAGCGTTCCGTTGGTTTTGCCTTCGACAGAAATTTTGGTGAGATTCGGGCTGCGCACGAAATTGCTCGCCGCCGCAGTGGTGTCGGACGAGTTTTTCTTCTTCAAGCGCTCCGGCCACGCGCCGCGATAGAACGGGCGAATCAACTCGGCGAAGGCGCGCAACGGCACGAGAATTTCATCATTGCTCATGCGGGTTTCATAAGGCAATTGCGCCATGCGATCGTCGATCTGCACGTAAGGATTCATGGCCGTGACTTTGACCTCGGCGTCACCGACGTAGAGAATCATCTTGCGCGTCTTCTCGCTGTAAAACGTGCGCAGGTTGAGATACGCGGCGAGATCGGCGAGCGCGACGTATTCGAGATTGTTCATTTCCGCGAGGGTGACGGTGTGCAAATCCCCTCTTTGCGAGAAAGCGCAGGGCGTGTGCAAGCCGAATAAAAGAAGAAGTGCAGGCAGGCTGCAAAAGTAGGGCAGAAGTGTGGCAAGAAAGCGCACGCAACAACCCGCTTCAGTTGGGGCCGAAATCTTGCGAGCGCATTCTTTCCTGGCTGAGAAATTGGCTGGCCCGTTTGAGAATTTGTTTTTCTTCGTCCGTGAGATTATGGTAGCCGACTTCATTGATCTTATCCAAAATTGCATCGACGCGCTCGCGCAGGTTGATTTCACGTTGGCGGCGGCGCACGACCTCCATCTGACGGCGTTTCTGCCCGCGGCGGCGAAACCAATCCTTGAGCGACGCCAGCCCGCGTGAAGATTTTCCGGGGGCCGGCGGCGTGTAGGCCGTTCCCTTCCAACTGCCGGCGCGATTGCGCGCCGCCTTCCAGCGCCAATCCATTTTTAAATATAAAAAGCCCACGATCATACCGCCCAAATGTGCGAAGTGCGCAACATTGCTGGCCGGGCCAAAGACTCCGGAGAACAGCGAGATGCCTCCGATGATCATCACGAGATACTTGGCTTTGATGTTGACCGGGAGAATAAAAAAAATGAGAAAGGTAATGATACGCTCGGGAAAGAGCAGTCCGAACGCCATGAGCAAACCATAGATCGCGCCGGACGCGCCGACCACCGAAATCGTCGAATTGATATCGAGGAACACCTGAAACAGGCCCGCACCCGCGCCGCAGATGAAATAATACAGCAGAAATTGTTTGCTGCCCCATTCGCGCTCCAGCTCACAGCCGAACATCCACAGCACGAGCATATTGATCAGGATGTGAAAAATATCGGTGTAGCCGTGCAGGAACATGTAGGTAAACAGTTGCCATAGGGCGAGCTTGTGTACGACCCACGCCGGAATCAGCTCGAACCAATACATCAGTTCGCGGCTGAACACGTGCTGCAAGATGAAACAGCTCACGTTGGCGAGGATCAAATACTTCACCGCGGTCGTCAGTCCGGCTCCCATGCCAAAGCGATAGGATTGTCCGTAAAGGCCCATGCGTTGTTCCGGCTAGGCTTTAAAGATTAGAAGATTTCGGTGGTAAAATTCTACAGGCCGCGGCCGAGATTCGCGGAGGGTTCACACGCGTCCTGCAGAGCTTGCGTTCAATGACTTGGGCGGCGATGGCCTGCTCGTGTCAGCAAAGGGTGCTTACAAATCGGCGGCATAATATCAATCCGGCCACTAAAAGTCAAGCGAAACGTCTGGTCGCGCGTAGTTACTTGTGGAAAAAGTAGCGCAGATATCTTGTCTGCAGGCAGGAAGCCTGCGCTGCCACACGTCACTGCGGCATTCTTTCGCGGGCAAATAGCGCTTGACAAAGTATCCAAATCTTCTATATTCCTCGCCACTTTGTTGCAGCGAAAAGCTTTGGCCCAAGACTTCAAAACCGCGGCGCCGAAGCGCGGCGCTCATAACGAGGAGATTTGAAGCATATGCCTGTCGGCCGTGTCAAGTGGTTCAACGAGAATAAGGGATTCGGGTTTATCGCGCAAGCCGAGGGCGGAGAGGATGTGTTCGTACACTTCTCTTCGATTCAAATGGATGGTTTCAGAACTTTGCCCCAAGACGCAGAAGTCGAATTCGAGTTTGTGCGAGGTGAAAAGGGCTTGCAAGCAACGAAAGTCGTCAAACGGACGAAGTGATGAGCGCCCGCAACGTGATTTCATCATGGCCCCGATTGCAAGGCAATCGGGGTTTTCTATATTCGTCGCGCAGGCTTGCAGCAGCCTGCAACCCAGCAGGCCGTAGTCCTGCGCAATAATTTTTTCGAGGCCGGTAGTGAAATTCGATTCGCTGGCGATTCAAAAAATAGCGGAGGTTTTGCAAACCGAAGTGAAGGAGCGCGGCAACACGTTTCGCATGGTGCTCGATCATGCGGAATCCGGGCGGCGGCTCTCGCTGGAAATTTTTCCGGAAATGAAAATGGGCAAAGGCAAGGGCGCGCTCATCTCGGTTTATACTAGCTCGGCGCACCTGCAACTGCACTACTGCACCGGTTACGTGATCAGCGCAAGCCTCGGCGAAGTGATTTTCGTAGCCGAGAATCACGGCCGCGTTTCCGGGTTGATCATCGAAAAAGAAGCCGGCTGCTCGCTCTTCGCCAACGTCGAGGCCTCCGTGCTCTCCGGAGATTTCACCACGCTCGCGCCGGAAGTCATGCTCTCCGGTATCGCGCTTTCCGTCACGGAAGAAATTTTGCCCAAGGCAAAGAAGCGCGCCACTAAAAAGAAAGCGGCACCGGAAAAGCCCGCCCGCCGCAAGCGTTCCCGCTAGCAGCCAATGCAATGCAAGAATACGTGCAGGAATTTCTCGATTATCTCCGCTCCGAAAAGAACGTCGCGGCCAACACGGTTTCTTCCTATACGTTCGATCTTCGCCATTACACGCAATTTCTCGCTGCGCGTGGCTTGCAAACTCCCCAACGAATCGCTCCGGTCGACATTCAAGCCTTTCTTGCGGAACTGACGCGGCTCGGCTACGCGACCACGAGCATCGGCCGCCAGCTCGCGGCCATTCGCATGTTCCATCGCTATCTCGCGGGCGAGAAGTATTGCGAAAGCGATCCCTCCGAAAATATTTTCCTCCCGCGCCAAAGCCAAAAGCTGCCGCACGTGCTCGACATTCCGGAAATCGAACGCATGCTCGCACAGCCGGATGTTGCAACGCCGCTGGGGGTGCGTGATCGCGCGCTCTTGGAATTTTTATATGCGACGGGCGCACGCGTTTCCGAAGCCACGGCGTTGAGCTTGAACGATCTCTTTCTGGCGCAGCATTTTGTGCGTATATTCGGGAAAGGCGCGAAAGAACGGCTGGTGCCGATTGGCGAGATTGCGATCACGTGGCTGAATACGTATCTCGCCGAAGCGCGCGTGCTGCTCGGCCGCAAACGCCGCACGCAGGAAAAAGTTTTTCTCAACAAAAACGGCGGCAAACTCTCGCGCATGGGCGTTTGGATTATTTTGCGCCGTCACGTCGAAGCCGCCGGGATTACGAAGCAGGCTTCGCCTCATACGCTGCGCCATTCTTTTGCAACGCACCTGCTCGAAGGCGGCGCCGATTTGCGCGCGGTGCAAGAGATGCTCGGCCACGCGAATTTGGGCACCACGCAAATCTATACGCACCTCGACCGCGCTTATTTAAAAGAAGTCCACCGCCAATTCCATCCGCGCGAGCGCCAGTTTGAAGCTGCCCGGCGATGAAAAAGACAATGACTGCATTTGAAAATCAAAACTCCTGAGAGACTAACAAGGCCTGAATCCCGATGATCGACTTCTCCCTCTCTGAAGAGCAACAACAATTCCGCGAATTGGCGCGTGAGTTCGCGAAGAATGAAATTTTGCCCGTGGCCGCGCAGCTCGATGAAGAAGAAAAATTTCCCGAGGACATTTGCCGCAAAGGCTGGGAGCTTGGTTTGATGAACGTTCACGTTCCCAAAGCTTACGGCGGCCTCGGTTTGGGCGTGCTCGAAGAATGTTTGATTGCCGAGGAAATCGGTTCGGGCTGCACCGGCGTAGGCTCGACGATGACTTGCAATACATTGGCGATCGCGCCCGTGCTCGTTGCCGGAAATGAGGAGCAAAAGAAAAAATTTCTCGCGCCGTTGGTGGAGGGATTTACGCTCGCGGCCTATTGCATCACGGAGCCGGGCGCGGGCAGCGACGTACAAGCGATCAAAACCACGGCACAGCGCGTGGGGAGTGATTACGTGCTCAACGGCCAAAAGATGTGGATCACCAATGCCGCGCAAGCGCAATGGTATTTCGTGATCGCATACACTGATTCGAGCAAAGGCTACAAAGGCATCAGCGGCTTCATTGTGCCCGCAGATTCACCCGGCGTAAAAGTAGGGAAGCACGAGCCTAAGATGGGGCAACGCTGCTCGGATACGCGCGGCGTTTCATTCGAAGAAGTCAAAGTATCGGCGGACAACATGCTCGGCAAAGAGGGCGACGGCTGGAAAGCAGCGATGGGCGCGTTCGATCATTCGCGCCCGGTCGTGGCCGCAATGGCAGTGGGATTGGCGCGCGCGGCTATGGAGCACGCGGCGCGTTATGCGAAAGAGCGCAAAACTTTCGGCGTGCCGCTCGCCGCGCACGAAGCTATTGGGTTCATGATCGCCGACATGGCGAGAGACATCGAGGCCGCGCGGCTGCTCACCTGGCTGGCCGCGTGGACGATCGATCAAGGCAAGCGCAATACTTTGCAAGCCGCGTATGCGAAATGCTCCGCGGCGGATACCGCGATGAAAGTCGCGACCGATGCCGTGCAAGTATTCGGCGGCTACGGCTATTCGCGCGAATATCCGGTGGAGAAACTCATGCGCGACGCGAAGATTTTTCAAATTTACGAAGGCACGAGCCAGATTCAGAGATTGATCATCGCGAAAGAAATTTTCGAGAGGTGATTTGAGCCGGAACCATGGCTTTACTAAACTTTCAGAGTTTAGTAAAGTTTTTTATCGAGGAGCCAACCATGTTCAAAGCCGAAGACCATCGTGAAGAAATTCAGGAAATCGCCGGCGTGAAAGTCAACGTGACTTCGTATCGCATCGGCGAGCGCCACTATTGCCACGTTGCGAACGCCGATCCCGGAGCCACCATCGCGCGCGCCGAAGCTGCCGCACGCGAGGAGGCCGTGAATCTCGCGCTCACCAAAGCGCGGCAAAGATTGAAACCCGCGGCATGATAAAAAAACAAAACGATTGCCGGCAAGACGATTAAAAAACGGTTTTGCCGACAATCGTTTTATCTTTGATTGTTCTGTCACCTGCCCTCAGTAAATCCCCCTGTTTTTGCACTTGCTAGCTAAAAAGTCAAATCCGCTTCCCAGCGGATGAAGAGCTTTTATTCGTTGCCAGATCGTTCCTTGCGATTGAACCCTCCTCCCATTCGTTGCGAGATTTTAAATAACCCCGCCAACTCATTGTCTTCGCAAACGGCGTGTTTTGTTGGTATTCATACACAAGCCGTAATGAACAGAGAGAAATATCCGGCAATTCCTATCGTCGTGGGCAATTCGATCACCGTTTTTGTTGCAAGTTACGGCGAAGTGCGGCACGGAGGCGTCACATTCATCGACCTCAGAGGCTAGTCCATGGAAGCAGTCAAAGTTCTGGACCATAAGTACGAAATCATCGCAGAAATCAAGCGCGGTGGCTTTGGGATCATTTCCTACGGGCGCGACCGCCTGTTCGACAAGCCGGTTGCCATCAAGGCCATTTCTCCGGAGCTGCTCGGCGAAGCCAAATACGTCGATCTCTTTCAGGCCGAGTCTTTGGCCGTTGCGCGCTTGAATCATCACAACGTCATCCGCATTTATGACATCAAGCGCGAGGATGACGGCCAGTTCTACATTATAATGGAGTACGTCGACGGCATTGATTTGCGGCAGCTCATCAACGCGGCGCGCAAAGACCGCCATCTCGTGCCGCCGCACCTCAGCGCTTACATCATGGCGGAAATTTGCGCGGGCTTGGATTATGCGCACACGCGGCGCGACCCGGATACGCACCAGCCTTTGCACCTCGTACACCAAGATATTTCGCCGGGCAACGTCATGATCAATCAGCTCGGCGAAATCAAAATCATCGACTTCGGTTTGGCCAATGCGCGCCGGCGCGGCCCGCAACAACACGAGCGCAAAGGCGAGGTGTTGATTCAAGGCAAGCTCGGCTACCTCGCGCCGGAGCAAGTGAACGGCAGCGCGCACGTCGACCATCGCATCGATATTTTTTCCCTCGGCGCCGTCTTCTATGAAGTGCTCACCGGCTCGCGGCTTTTCAAAGAGCAATCGCCCGAAACCACGGTGCAAAATCTCCGCAGCGGCAATTGGGATCTGGCTCTGCTCAAAGCCACGGACACGCCTGAAATGCTGGTGCGCATCGTGGAGCGCGCGCTGCAAAGAGAGCCGCGGCAGCGTTACCAATCCGCGAATCACATGTATCTCGAGCTGATGAATTTTCTCGCCACGCACGTGCCGGCAACGGATTACGCGCTCGAGCTCGGCGCACTGGTGCAGAGGCTCGCGCCGCCGCGCTCCCGATACGGCGGAAACGCGGCTCTTTCTGCCACGCCCTCCTCCGAGGATTCGCCCGAGCTCGAAACGCAAGATTACGAGGAAGCCAGCGACGGCCTGGAGCCGGAGGCGGATTTCACGATTGCGGAAGCCGAGATGGTGTTGAGCATGGATGAGCGCAAGCTCGATCTGAACACCTCGCCGGCCACGGAGCGTTTCGAAGTCACGCCGCCAATTCCATTCGAAGTAGAAGTACCGCCACAGCCCGAGAGCACGGAGGCGAAAGCCGGCGAAGCGCCGCTGCCCCCAGGCGGCACGTTCTATAAAGTTTTGGAGGAAGAAGAGGAAGAGAACGAGGCGCGCACGATCATCGACGTGGTCCGGCTTTCGGCGCGCACGCATCGCAAAGCGCTGTTGTTCGGCCTGGGCGGCGTGCTCGCCGCGTTTTTTGTTTTCCTCGGCTTCGACACGTATGCACGCTGGACTTCGCTCGGCTCCGGCATTTATGATTTTCTCTTTCCGCCGGCAATCAAAATCGTTTCGTTCCCGGCGGGCGCGCAAGTTTATTTGGACGACGAGCCGCTTCCCAAAACCACGCCACTGGCCATCGAAAAAATTTCGCCCGGCGTTCACAAGCTCACGCTCACCTTGCCGCGCTTCGAGCCGATCGTGCGCTCCATTCAAGTGCCTTCCAAAGGCGACGTGACGGTTGCCGACGAGAAACGCCCGGAAGAAGATCAGCCCTATGTCTTTCGCTTCAAAACCATTCTGGAAATTTCCTCCACACCGGAGGGCGCGGAAGTTTATTTGAACGGCGTGAAGTACACGCAACCGACGCCCTGCCGCGTGCTCTACGAAGTTGCACCCGAGCCTTTGAGCCTGGAATTGCGCAAAGAGGGTTTGATGACGCTCACCGGCTTTGCGCTCAACACCATCGAAGGCTCCGAAACCGTCGAAGACCGCCGACTGTGGCAATTCGAGCGCATCGAAGGCCAGCGCGAACACTTCACCATTACCGGCACTTTTGTGAAGCCGATCACGATTTCTTCCGTACCGAATTTGGCGGAGATTTACTTGGACGGGGATGAAAACCCGGTGGGCTTGACCGGCTATGCCACGGAATTGCTGCTGGCCATCGGCACGCACACGGTCATGCTGCAGAAGGAAGGCTATATCGCGAGAACGTTTGCGCTCGAAGTCGATGAAAACTCCCCCGGCGAATACACGGAAACGCTCTCGCGCTTGGTGCGGATCTTTGCCAAGAACGCAAATAGCTCGAGCGACGACGACATCAAGGCGCAAGTGACCGAAGTGATTTACAGGGGCCGCAGCACGAAAGTAAAAGCCGTCACGCCGTGTGAGCTGACGCTCTTGCCCTATACCTACAAAGTGCTGCTGAACAAACCCGGGTTTGCCGAGTATGTGCTCACCATTCCGGCGAACAGCAACGTGGCGATCGCGCGCATGTCCGTGGGCAGCGTGACCATGGAAATCACGGTGCTCGATGAAAGAACCGGTGCGGCGCTGAACCGGGTCGAAATCAGTTATCAACCGACCGTGCGCGCGAGCGAGCCGGAAACTTTCTTCGGCGAGACCGATGAATCCGGCATTGCGGAGCGCAGCTTGCCGCCGGGGGAATACCGTTTTCGCGTGAAGAAGCTCGGTTATCGCGTCGCGGTCAAAGAAGTGCAAGTCGCGGCGGACAAGCGGCGCGTGGTGTTCAAGCTCGCGGCGTCAAATTGAAGGAAGTCCCGATACATGCCCAAAGTCATTCTGAAAAAAAAGGCGGAAGTGCTCGGCGAGTTTGTCTTGCCGGCGAGCAACGCGGTTTTCACGGTCGGCTCGGAAACCGGCAACCACATCGTGGTGACGGACAAGTCGGTTTCGATGACACACTTTCACATCGCCCGGCAAGGCGCAAAATATTTCGTGCGTGATTTGAAGAGCGCGTTCGGCACCTTTGTCAACGGCATTCGCATCAACGCGCCCACCGAGCTGCGCGACGGGGACAGCATTCAAGCCGGCGAACATGCGCTCTTGTTTCGCAATCCCGTTGACGAGGCGGCGCCCTCCGAAAACAAGCGCGACCGCTCCGCCAATAACACCAAGGACTTTTGGGATGAAGTCAAAGGCGTCGTGCTCGATGCCGTGCAAGGCGAGCCGCCCGCACAAACGCCGGCGGGAAAGCGCGGCGCAGAAGAGGATTTTGTTTTTGAGATGGAAGAGCCGAGCGATAACGAACGTTTGAGCCGTCTCCATCGCGCCGGCGAAGAAAACCTGAAACCGCTCGCGCAAGAGCTTGCCGAAGTTGCGGAACAAACCGAGAGCGGCCGCACGCCCTCCGCATCGGGAACGCCGGCGCCGGCGAACAACGGCCAGGCGAAAAAATCGCCTTATTACCTGCTCGCGGTCTACGGGCCCTATCTCGGCAAGCGTTTTCAACTGAATTTCGGCGAGACGCGCATCGGCCGCGAAGTGCGATTGAATGATATCGTCATCCGTGAAAACCGCAAAGGCGAAATCGATCCCAGCATCTCGCGCCGGCACGCGACGATTTCTTATCGCAACAATTCTTTTTACGTCAGCGATAAACGCAGCAAGAGCCGCACGTATTTGAATCAAGACAAGCTTTCTGAGACCGATGACTTCTTGCTCACGCCCGGCGATGAGATCGAGGTCGTCAGCGATCAACAGAGCACGGTTTTCCGCTTCGTAGCCGAAGGCAATTGGGATTTTTCTTTCCCGCAGCGTGCGGGCGCATGGTGGCTGCGTTATCGCAATCAAGTCATGAACGTCGGCGGCCTTCTCGGCGCCGTGCTCGCGCTCGTGCTCATGGGCATGGGTTGGTATAATCTCACCATTCTCACCGACGTGCCGAATCCCTTTCAAGCCGAATATTTTACTTTCACGAAAATCGAGCCGACGCTCGGCGAGCAAGCGGCCAACATCAAAATTGATTCGCTCGCGCTGCGGCCTTCTTTGCCCATCTTGACGAATTTGAATCGCGACGCGTACGTGGATTTGGCGATCGTGCGCTCCGACGGCTCGATGATCGCGATTCACGGCAAGAACCGCCGGCGTTTGTGGCAAATCAGCACCATCGTGCTCGATGCCGAGCGCGCGCCGGTGATTGCGGATATGAACGACAACGGCTTGGACGACATCGTCGCGCTCACCGCGGATGCGCACCTGGTTGCAATCGACGGTCTCTACGGCGCAGAGATTTGGACGAGCCCGTTCCTGCTCAAAGAAGTGGCCGGCTCGCCCGTGGTGGGAGATTTCGACGACGACGGCCGGCAAGACGTTGCGGCCATCAACACCGAAGGCACGTTGTACGTAAGCTACGGCCGCGTACAAGAGCCGGAATGGGTGACGCTCAACCTCGAGATGGCCTCGCGTGCGCCGTTGTCTTGCGCCGATCTTGACGATAACGGCGCCGAGGAAATTTTGATCGGCACGGAACACGGGCTGGTGTTGATCTATGACGGCGTCGAGCGGCGCGTCAAAGCCAACATTGATATCAACCTCAGCCTCAACAAGCTCAAGGGGCGCTTCACCGAAAACCACCAAATGCGTTACGTCACCGGCGTGGCGGATTTGAACGGCGACGGCAATCTCGACCTGATCGTCTCGACGCGGCAAGGCAATCTCGTGTGCGTGGAGCTTGCCGAGCAAAAGCTCGAAGGCAAACTCAAAACGCGCGAGTTGTGGTGGAGCGATTTGAAGCGCGGCGAGGACACGACCGGAACTTTTCATTATCCGTTCGTTTTGGGCGACGTGGACGGCGATGAAATGCCCGACGTGGTTGCCGCTTCGAACAACGGCTCGCTCGCGGCGTGGCGCGGTTTGGGACGCGACGGCCAGAAGCAGCCGGAACTGTGGCGCGTCGAGGGCGGGCCGATGGTGCAGCATCCGGTTTTGTTCGATTGCAATCATGACGGCCGCGCGGACGTGGTGGTTGCGGATCAAGAGGGCCGTCTCAAAGTACACAACGGCAAAACCGGCGCGATACTTTGGGAAGACCGTCAAATCATCATCAATCCCGGCGAAGCGCCGTTGCTCGCCGATCTCGGCGACGATGCGGTGTTGGACATTGTGCTCTTCGGCGCCGACGGGGTCGCGCACACGTTCGTGACGAACCGGCGCGTGCCGTTTTCCAGCGTGATTTGGGGACAGCGCTACGCCACGGCTTCGAATGTGGCAATGCTCGAGGCGCCGCCCACGCATGCCGGCTTTTATACGTTCCTGCTCATTATCGCCCACATCCTTCTGATTGCCGCGTATCTCGCGCCTTTCCTGATTCGCCGCCAACGCAAACGCTTCGCGTTGAGCTTGAATTGATCGCGTTTGTTGCGCGTTGGTAGTAAGCCGTAGATCGTTGATAGTAGATCGTGGATAGTGGATCGTCGTCAGCCCTCTACGATTCACAACCTATATTGATAGCGGGTTAGTTTGTAACACCCCGCATGCTGTCATTCAGCAGGAATCTTTTTAAGCGCCGGGAACAACCTCCAGGCGAGCTGTTTCTCCAGCGCGTAAAAGGTTTCCTTCTGAATGACAGCCCCGGGAGGGATTACGAAACAATCCTTTTGCGGTACGCAATCCACGATCCGCGATTCACGATCAACGATCCACAATAATCTTCCGGGTAGGTAGTATTTGTCTGCTTTTCCATAGAGGCTTGGCCATGGAACTCATGATGTCCGCTGCTACGGACTGCGGCACCGTTCGCAAAGAGAACGAAGATTTTTACTATTATTCGAAAAAGAAAAAGCTCGTCATCGTGTGCGACGGCATGGGCGGGCATCAAAGTGGCGCAACGGCCAGCAAAGTTGCGGGCGAAACCGTGCGCGACGTTTTTCTCTATCCCGATCTCGCGGAGCTGATGCGCTTCAGCCAGGATTTCAACGAGCGCCTGCCGGTGATCGCGCTGCGCCTCATCATCGGCATTCGGCTCGCCAACCGGCGCTTGCGCTTGATGGCCGAGAGCGATCAGCACATGCAAGGCATGGGCACCACGATCGCGGCCATGGCGTTCAGCGAGCATTGGGCCTGCGTCACGCACGTGGGCGACAGCCGCATTTATTATCTCCACAAAAAAAATCTCAAGCTGCTCACCGAGGACCATAGCTGGATCAACGAGCTGCTGCAAGACCACGACATTCGCGCGGAGGAGGTGAAACACTTCCGCAAGAAGAACGTGCTCACGCGCGCGTTGGGCACGCACCCCGCGGTGAAAATCGACGTGCAATGGTTCCCCATTACCGGCCCCGGAAAGTTTCTGCTGTGCAGCGACGGCTTGCACAATGTGATCGAGCCCGAGCTCATGCTCAAAACCTTGCAAGACGATAACGAAGGGGCTTTGCAAAAGAACGTCGAGCAGCTCGTGCAACGCGCGAAAACCACCGACGGCTCGGACAATATCACCGCCGCAGTGGTGATGATCAAAAACGCGCACGCGCACGCCATCAACGGCACGCCCAAGAAGATGACGGTGCCGGAAGAGCCGGAAAAATTCTTGGAGATGGAAGATCACTTTCTGCGCACGCTCTATGCGGAAGGGATGAAGACAAAATCGCTGCACGGCCTATTTGGACTTTCACGCAGCCGCACCATGACGCTCGCGCTTGCGGGATTTGCGGCTGCGGGCATTACTTATGGTTTATTGAGCGGCCGCGAGCCGGAAGCAAACAACACCATGGAAGCTTCGGCCTTGCCGCCGCAAACCGCCTCCTCGCCGGCACCGGCTTCCGAAGTTGCGGCGCCTTCGGACAGCGCGACAAACTCCAAACCGCCGAACACAAACGAACCGCGAGCCTCTTTCAGCTCTACTCGAAAAGATTCGTTGCGCGCCGCCACTCACAACGAGGGCGTGGCGCGCACAAAGAACAGCCGGCCCTCGGCCCGCCTCAACGACGAAAACCGCCGCCGCACTTCTGCACCGGACCATGCGCAGACTTCCAAGCCAGAGCAAGAATCGGCGCCGCCTTCCGCTTCCAGCTTGGTGCCGCAAACCGGTGGGCGGATTTTTCTGCCGGGGTTGCACCATAACCGTTATACCGGCGCGATCATTTTTGTCGACGATCATCCCCTCGGCACCGTAAAAGGTTTGGGGGAAGCCGGCTTCCTGCTCAAACCCGGTACTTATGCCATCGCTGTGAAAGACAGCACGGGCCGGATTCTGCACCAAAAGGCGAACGTCAACGTTTCCCGAGGCGACGTGAAGACTTTGGAATTCAAAGAATGACCTGTGCCGGCGCACAAGATTGGTAATGATCCCACCCACACCACAATCCCCCAGCTCCAACGCTCAAACTCAAACCCTTGCCGAGACGTTTTTAGCGCGCGGGCAATTTGCAGAGGCCGTGGATAAATTCGGCGAGTTGTTGCAGCGCGGCTTGCAAACGCCGGTCGTGTATCGCAATCTGATGCTCGCGCTTTTGGGATTGGAGGACTGCACGGAATCCGCGCTGCAAATTTATCAACACGTGCTCGAGCTTTTTCCGAACGATCGCGAGCTTTGCATCAAGCTTTGCAAGCTGCTGCTGCAGAATAAGGCCCGGGATACGTTCGCGCTCAAACACTATCAACAAACGCTCGCGCTGAATCCGCCGCCGGAGCGTGAGGTCTTGTGGGCGCTGGCTCTGCACCTGCAAGAGATCGGATATGAGCCTGCGGCGTTCGAGATCCTCAAACGTTTGGCGATGCGGGAGAACGGCAATGAGCCGCAAACGCTGGCGCGCTTGGCGCAGCTCGGCGTGCAAATCGGCAAACAAAACGAAGTCCGCAACGTACTCGTCTATTTGGAAGGCCGCAACGAACGCGCGCTCGGCGTTCCGCGCGTACTCGCGCTCGATTACGCGCAGGCCTACTTGCGGCACGGCGAGGCGGCAAAACTTTCACCGCGAGAATGGCGCACTATCACGCAGGTGCTGTTGAATTACGAAGGCTTGGAACGTTTGAGCGAGGCGCGCGAATATGCCACTTTGCGTTTGGCCTTGGCGCGCGTGCAAAGCCAAAGCGCGCACCGGCAGCGGCAAAGCCGCGTGCCCGATGATCAAACGCACTTTGCGGAATTTCTCAAGCGTTTGTCACAGCCGGCCGGAAATAATCAAACCGAAGCCCCGCTCTTGATGCAACACGTGTATGGCATGCGCTTGAGCAATTTGGCACAGATCGGCAGCGCTTCGGGCGAAACCATCGCGCGCAATTTGGGGCAGAAGTTCATCGGCTTTGCGATGAACTATCTCACCAAAGTCGCGCACGCGAAATGCTTTCCTTTGGGCGACGGGTTGCTGGTTTTTTCCGATTCCCTGAAAGTGCTCGCAATTTCTGCGGTGGATTTGCTCCACAAGATCGAGCGTTACAATCTCACTGCGGCCAAGAACACGCAACTCTTCGCGCAAACCGTGATGCATTCGGTGCGGGCAACTTCGAGCGGCTTCGAGCACGAGCAATTGCAAATTTTATATGAAACTTTGCACTTGTTGGAAGCGCAAAACCTCTTGGAAGAAGCCGCGAACCGCAGCAGCAATCGGTTATTTTTCACCCGCCTGTTTTATGAACGTGTGCTCGGCCCGGAGGCCATACCGGCAAAACGTCTCGGCGTGGTGCGCACGGCGGGCACGGAATTTCAAATCGAAGCTTACGAGGCGCTCTGGCGCAACCCGTTGGAGTATGTGACGGAGCGCACGCCTTATGATATGGGAAGGTTCGTGGTAACGGCCAAGCTGCGGGGCAGCCGCACGTCCGGAACGTATCTCGCGCGCGACGAGCAATTGGAGCGCAACGTCATTCTCAAAGCCTTGAGCCCGCAACTCAGCATCAAGCTCGCGCAAGACGCGGCGCTGCGTGAGCGCGTGGTGGCGGCGCTCAAAAGAATCGCGCAAATGGAATCCACCGGGCTGGCGACGATTTATGACATGGGTTATCACGAAGACCTTTTCTTTTATGCGCGTGAATACGTCGAAGGCCAATCTTTGGAAAATGCCCTTGCGGCGCGCGGGCGCTTCACGGCAACGGAAAGCTTGCGGCTCGGCGTTCGCATGTGCCGGGCTTTATCTGCCGCGCACCGGCAAGGTGTGTTTCATGGCAATCTCAAACCCGCGAACGTTTGGCTGCTCGTGAATGACGAGTTGAAGCTTTCCGATTTCTACGTGCCGGGTTTCGTGGAAAGGCCTGATCTCGTCCATCACGCCAATCCTGCGAATTGGCTTTATGCCGCGCCGGAATTATTTCTCTCCTTTGCGCCGCAGGCACAGAGCGAGATTTATGCGATCGGCATGATGCTCTATGAGTTGCTCAACGGCAGCCTGCCGTTCGCAGAGGTTGCTTCCGTAGAGGAATTGGAAGAGTTCGATCTGCCTGCGCTTTCCTCTGTGCAATCCGATATCCCCGACGGTCTCGACGAGTTGCTTGCTCGCGCTTGCCACAAGAACCCGCGCGCGCGTTTCAAGAATCTTTTTGAGATGGAAAGCGCGTTGCGCGCGATTGCGATGTAGCGCCTCGGTGTTTGAAAACCGCTATAAATTAACAGCCACGCCGTTGCGAGAATCTCTTTTCAAACCGCGGCTTGCCCTCCCCCGTACAACCCGCCTCGTCCCCAAAAGTACAACTTCCGCGTGATGAACAATACTCCGAACCTCGCCCCGAGATTATCTCTCTAAAAATATTTGCTTGAATTTGTGCGCGCTGCACCGGCATATTTGCGGCACATGCCTTGCCTAATTTCTAGCGGAATCATCCAATCGAGGTTATTTTCGTCATGGTCAAAACATCTCTGCTCCGATTCCTGACCGGCCTGTTGCTGCTCGTTTTCGCGGTGGAAGCCGTTCATGCTCAACGGCCCACGAATCCGCCGGAATGGCGCATGGAACGGGATCGGCTCAAACGGCTCATTGAAACCGCACGCGAAGTGCTAGCAGCTTATCCCAACGAGCAAGCCCAGGGACTTTTGGCCAAAGCGGAAGCACTCACTAAAGAGATCGATCAGAAAATTGCGGCGCAGAATTACGTGCAAGCCTTGCTGCTCATCCGCGAAGCGATTATCATAGTAGAAAATGCCATCAAGCTCGCTTTGAAATTTCCTCTACAGCGGTTGCACAATCGGTTGCAAGAGCTGATGCAGCGCGCGGAAACCGAAGTGGTCGGCAGCGGCAATCGCGAGGCGATTCGTTTGGTGCAGGAAGCGCGGAAGAACAAGCTGCTCGGCGAGCAAGCTGCGCTGCGGATGCAGCCGCTGCAAGCGGCGCAATACTTCCAAGCCGCGATTACGTTGCTCGAACGCGCGCTCAAGCTCGTGGGCAGCAACCCCGGCGGCAACGGCGAACCCGGCGATCTCGTCCAGCGCAGCCGCGACTATTTTCATGATTTGGAAAAGCAGCTGGAAGAGCGGCTGCAGAGCTGCGAAAATCCGGCTTCGCAGCGTTTGTATAATCAAACGCAACGGCAAGAGCAGCTGGCGGAAGAGGCCTTGCGCAAAGGCGATTATACGCTCGCGCTGCAGCTCTACAACGGCGCGACGCGCTTGCTGCTGCGTGCGCTCGATCTTTGCCCCAGCCCAAATCAAAACACCGATCAAATCAAAACCGAATTGAGCTTGTTGCGCGAGCTGATTGCTGCGGCCGAAGAACAGGTCACGGCGAGCGGCAATGCGCGTGACCGGGCCTTGTTGGATTGGGCGCGCAAGATCATGCTCGAAGCCGAAGGCGCAATCGCAGCGCAAAAACCGCTACAGGCCGCTCGCCGTCTCGAGCGGGTTCGCCGGTTGCTCGAAAGAGCGCAGCGCAACAAAACGCAAACGCCGGTTGATTATCAAGACGAGTGCGAAGCGGCCTTGCAACAGTTGCACGCGGATATTGCCGAAGTGCGGGAAGAAACGCAAACCGCCGGCAATGTGGCCGCGCAAAATTTTTTGGAGCTCGCGCGCAAGGCGCATTCCGAGGCCGAAAAGATTTGCCTGCGCCGGCCGCACACACTGCAATCGGTGGCGGCTTTTCGCGTGATGTTGCGCACCGGGCACCAGTTCCTTTTGCAAAGCGAAACGTTCCTGCAAGAGGCTGCCGCTCCTCCGGCGCAAGATCGCGAGGCTTTGCGGCAACGTTTGCAACAGCTCGAGGCCACGATCACGGAAGTGCGCACAAATATCGGCGACGACTCAAAAGGCTTTGCCAAAATTCTGTTTGATCAAGCCGTGGATTTGCAAAGCCGCAGCCAGGCCGCATTTCAGCAAGGTCAATACTATTTGAGCGCTGAGTTGTGCAACCTCGCGTTCGATCTGTTGCGCGAAACGCTCAAGCTTGGCAGTGAGTGAATTGGACAATCGAAAATGATCAGCCACGGCCGTGCCGTGGCTGATCAAAACATGTCGGCACAATCTGCAAAACAAGTTGTACACTCCGGAGTGATGCTTACTTGTTTTGTGCTCATATCATGCCTGCCACGCGAAGGCGGGTAGAATTCTTTTTATCAAACAGGAGGTGAACTGGTGCAATTCTTTTTCCCACCTAACGAGGTCTTGAATTTGTTCTGAAAGTGGAAACGGCGCATCGCCGCAAGCCCGGCTTGCACGATCGCCCAATACTAGGAGTCTGCACATGAAAATCATTCGCTATGTTAGTGTGATTTTGTTGACGGCGCTGCTCGGCAGCGTGCTCGGACAAGGGCCGCGGGCGCCGCAATTGCTCGTTGCGCCGCGCGCCGCGGAATTGCAGCCCGGCCAGGGCCAACGTTTCGAAGCCGCGGCTTTTGACAACAACGGCCAAGCGCTTCGCATCGAGAGTATAAGTTGGCAAGTCGTTCCCGATACTTTGGGAAAAATTACGGACGACGGCTTCTTCATCGCCGGACGCGGCGAAGGCCGAGGCAAAATTCTCGCAACCGCCAAAGTCACCGGGCTGCCCGCTCCGTTGGTCGGCGCCGCGGAAGTAACCGTCGGCAAACCCGATCAAACGCGCATCATCGTTGTCGTTACGCCGCCGCTCGCGGCCGTTCCTCCGGGGCAATCCGAAACTTTTCGCGTCCGGCTGATTCATCCTTCCAATATTGCAGTGCGAATCAATGAAGTGCGTTGGCTGGTTCGTCCCGGCCATATCGGCACGATCGATAGCAGCGGCCATTTTACTGCCGGGCCGAATTTCGGCGAAGGCGTAATCGTTGCCATCGTTGCAACCGACAAAGGCGTGTTCAACGGCGAAGCGAAAGTTATTGTAGCGCCACGCGCGAGCGCGGCCATCACCGGGCACGTCGCGCCTGCGAATGCGGACCTTCGCATCTTCGGCGCGGTATCAGCGGACCGGCTCGGCGGGGATTTTCCCTGGCACGGCGAGGCGAAAATTGATTCGAATGGAAATTATTTTCTCGGCAAGCTCATCCCCGGGCTTTACGTCGTCAAAGCGCAAGCGCGCGGCTACTTGCCGGAATTTTATAAAGACGCGCGGCACTATACTTTGGCCACGCCCGTGCAAGTGGTTGCGGAAGACACGGTCACAGGCATTGACTTCGGCTTGGACAAAGGCGGCACGATCAAAGGCGTAATCACTTCCGAGGTCGAAAGCTCCGCGATTGCCGGCGCGCACGTGTTCGCGCTGCACGTGATCACGAATCAAAAGAGCCATACGATTACGAATAGCGACGGCAGCTATGTCATCGAAGGCCTCGCAACCGGCAACGGTTCTTATGCGGTGTTTGCCGAGGCCGAGGGCTACAAAGGCGAGTTTTATGACGATGCGACGAACCTGCTGCAAGCGAAACTGCTGACGGTGATCGAAGGCCAAACCGTCGAAGGCATCAACCTGAGTTTGGCGTTGGGCAGCGCGATCGCGGGCCATGTCGTGGATGCGAACACCGCGTCGCCCATTGCCAAAGCCGCGGTGATTATCTACTCGCCCACGGCGCCGCGTTTTGCACCCGTTCGCATCGTACATACGAACGGCAACGGTGAATACGTCGCGAGCGTGCGGCCCGGCTCATACTACGTTGCGGTCGAAGCGCGCGGCTATCACAAAGAGTTTTATGATGCCAGCCGTGATTTGCAAAACGCCACACTGGTGACCGTCGTTGCAGATCAACACACGAGCGGCATCGACTTCAAGCTCGATCCGCTCAGCGCGATCAGCGGCACGGTCGTGGATCAAAACACCAAAGCGCCGATTGCGGGCGCGGTTGTGATCGCGTTTCCCGAACGCTCGGGTAGAAACCCGCTCGGCAATCCGGCTGATTTGAAAACGCCGCTCTTCGGCAAAACAGACTCGCTCGGCCAATACAAAATCAGCAATGTGCCCAGCGGCAAATATTTCGTGCTCGCGGAAGCGCGCAGTTATTTGCACGAATTCTGGCGCGAAGCTTCAGGGCTTGGAAATGCCACACCGGTTGAAATTCCCGAGAGCGGCGACGTCACCGGCATTGATTTCACACTCGAACAAGGCGGCGCGATTTCCGGCACGGTGGTATCGTCAAGCGATGGCTCGCCCCTCGGCGGCGCGCAAGTGTTCGTGTGGAGCAGAGCCAGCAATGCTGCGGCACAAAGCCAAACCGGCCGCGACGGCAAATATATCGTGGGCGGATTACTCACGGGCGAGTATCTTGTCTATGTCGAGGCGAGAGGGTTCAAGCCGCAATTTTATAGCGGCGCGGAAACACGCGCCCAAGCCACGCCTGTGAAAGTCGAGGCGCCGAATGTAACCACTGGCATCGATTTCAAGCTGGAGAAGTTGGACGTTCGTCGCGGCGCGATCACAGGCTCAATCGTATCCGAAGCCGATGGCAATCCGATTCCCGCAGCGTTCGTGCTCGCGTTGCCTGTGGACCCCGGCCCTCCGGCATTCGGTTTTACGGATCGCCTCGGCTCGTATGAGCTCAAAAGCTTGAAACCGGGGCGATACATTGTGCTCGCGTGGGCGCCTCGGTTCATCGGCGAATTTTTTGATAATGTTTTAAACTGGCATGAAGCCACGAAGCTCGAGGTCGGCGCCGGCAGAGTAACGAGCGGCATTGATTTCAAGCTTGCGCCAACGCCGCGCGGCGCTTACAGCATTTCAGGAACGGTGCTGCGCAGCGATCGTCGCGGCGAGAGCAATGCCGCGGTTTATGCGGTGGAAAACGGCGTCTACGTTGCCTCCGCGATTCCGGATGACAACGGCAATTATGTGATGAGCGAAGTGCCGGCGGGCGAATATCGAATCACGGCGAGCGGCGCGGGCGGCTCCGGCTTTTACGGCGGAACCAACATGAACAACGCACTGCCCGTGGCGGTTGGGAATGGCTCGCATGCGAGTTCCATCAATGTCACCCTGAACAGCGCGACCAGCGTGCAAGAAGCTGCGGCGTTGCCGAAGGCGTTTGCGCTCGAACAAAACTATCCGAATCCCTTCTCCCGCAACGGCGGGACCGAGACGGCGATTCCCTATCAGCTTGCCGGCCGCAGCAAAGTCAGCTTGGTGATTTACAACGCGCTAGGGCAGGAAGTGCGCACGCTGATTTCAGCGACGCAAGAGGCGGGAACATACAAAGTCAGTTGGGATGGCAAAGACCATCGCGGCCGCCAGCTTCCCACGGGCGTGTACCTGTTCCGCTTGCAAACCGGCGATCTGACTTTCACAAAGAAGATGATTTATTTGCGGTAGGAATGAATTGGATGCTCGATGCTGGATGCTTGTAATTGTCTCAAGGATCCAGCATCGAGCATCCAGAAAGTAGCTATGGTCAAGTCAAAGGCGAGAGTACTTGACCCGAGACGGCCTCGCAATTCTGATAGAATGCGAGGCCGATTTTTTTGAGGCGAAGACAAAACGATTACCGGCAAAACTATTCTTTTAATCGTTTTGCCAGAAATCGTTTTGCTTTAGAATTTTTGAATGTAACGGCCAAGCCGTTGCGAGAGCACATTGCTAACGCCTCCACTTCGTAATTCTCTCTCGAATCCTCCCGAACCCGAGTTCTTCGAACAACCTTTCGATGCGCGCACGGTCCGCGCCGCGATATTGCAGCTCCTTCAAGCTTGCCGAGCACGGCGCCTCGGTCGCAATCGTTGCCAAACGTTTGGAAAGAAACGCGGAGTCACGGCCTTCTTCCAACTTGACGCGAAGCGCTGCGGCGCCGCGCAGCTCCATCTTCTCCACTTGCGCGATTTTTTGATACAGCGTTTCGAGGTTCGGAAATTTTTCCAGCAACGCCACTGCGGTTTTCGCGCCGATGCCTTTCACGCCCGGAATGTTGTCCACCGCATCGCCTTGCAACGCGAGCAGATCGACGATCTGTTCGGGCCGCACGCCGAAATGCTCGCGCACGGCCTTCGCATCGAAACGGCGATCCTTCGCATAATCCCACAGCAGCGTGCGCTTGTTGACGAGCTGCGCCAAATCCTTGTCGCCGGAAACGATGACAAAGTCACAGTCTTTCTTTGCGAATTTGGCAATGAAGGCGCCGATGATGTCATCCGCTTCGTAGCGATCATCAATGAAAGCCTTCATGCCCAAAGCTTCCGTCACTTGAAAACACGCGTCGAGCTGCGCTTCCAATTCGGGATCGGCTGATTCGCGCTGCGCTTTGTAAGCGGGATAAAACTCGTTGCGAAAAGAAGTGGTGAGACTGCCGTCGAACGCAACTGCAATGTGCGACGGCTCTTTTTGTTTGAAGAGATCGAGCAAGAAAGCCGTGAACCCATAAGTGGCGTTCGTTGCCGCGCCGCTGGGCGAACGCACGGAGCTTGGAATCGAAAAGAACGCCCGAAAGATGTACGGGCTGGCGTCGATGAGATAGAGAGTCGTCATAGGCCTCGCTTTTTTGCCGGACAGTTTAATAAAATGTTCGCAGCAAAGCAAGCCCTCTCGATTACAAACTGCCGGAGAGCGAAGTAAAACGACCTCCCACGAAAATAAAAATCCCATGCTCAAGATATACTGCTTCAGGGTTAATTTGTAATGGGCCTTTTTGAAATGTCATCCTGTAAGGAACTTCCCCGGCGCTTGGCACACCTCTAAAAACAAGGCGTTGATTTCAGTGCTAGGGAAGGTTCTTCCAGAATGACAACGTCAAAGGATGTTACAAACCAACCCGCAACGAATATATGCTGCAGCGTGGGATTTTGCGTTTCACGGTGGAGTTCGTTGTCGCGCAGTTTTTTACCGCTCGGCGCCAAGAGAATCTATTTCCAACACGCGGCGGCCGTTGCCGTTTTCATGTATGATGGTTTCACCGTGCTGGCTGAGGTCAAGTCCGATTTCTTCTTGTTCATCGACCACGCGCAGCGGAATGATTTTCTCCGTGATTTTATAGAGCAGATACGCGCCGAAAAAGCTATAGCCGCCGACAATGATGATGGCGAGCAAATGGAACAGAAAGGTTTTCGGCTCGCCATAAATCAATCCGACGCCTTGCGCAAAAATGCCGGTTGCAATCATGCCGGTGATGCCGCCGACGCCGTGGCACGGAAACACGTCGAGCGTATCGTCGAGCGTGGATTTCGATTTCAAATGTACGGCGTAATTGCTGATGATGCTCGCAAGCGTGCCGATCATAATACTCGCGCCGACGCTCACGTAACCCGCTGCGGGAGTGATGGCAACCAAGCCGACCACTGCGCCGATGCACGCACCCAATGCCGAAGGTTTGCGGCCGCGAATGCCGTCGAACAAGATCCACGCGAGCATGGCAGCAGCCGAGGCCGTGTTCGTGGTGAGAAAAGCCGTGGTCGCCAATTCCGAAGCAGCGAGAGCTGAACCGGGGTTAAAACCGAACCATCCGAACCAAAGCATGCCGGTTCCGAGAATGACGAAGGGAATGTTCGCCGGCGTGTGCGGCTCGCGCGAGTGATCTCTGCGGCGGCCCAGTACAAGCGCACCCGCAAGCGCGGCAAAACCTGCGGACATGTGAACCACCGTGCCGCCCGCAAAATCGAGCACGCCCCATTGCCGCAAGAAACCGTTGGGATGCCACGTCCAATGCGCGATAGGCGAATAAATAAAAATGCTGAACAAGCAAATGAACAAAAGATAGCTGGAGAAACGCACGCGCTCGGCAAACGAGCCGGTGATCAACGCGGGCGTGATGATTGCAAACTTGAGCTGAAACAGCGCAAACAAAATCAGCGGAATGGTCGGCGCAAGATCGGGATGCGTGGCGCTGCCTACTTGCGTGAACATGAAATAGGTCAACGGATTGCCGATGAATCCGCCGAGGCTCTCGCCGAATGCCAAACTGAAACCCACGACGATCCACAGAATGCTGATGACGCCGAGCGCGACGAAGCTTTGCAGCATGGTCGAGATCACGTTTTTCGCGCGCACCATACCGCCGTAGAAGAACGACAAGCCGGGCGTCATCAACAAAACCAAACCCGTTGCAGTCAACATCCACGCCACGTCGCCTGCGTTGATCGGCCCGCCGGTGATCGTCGGTTTAGCCGTGGGATAAATCACGCCAAGCACACTGACGAGAATTAAAAGCGCAAAAGGCCAGAACCATCTCGGTTTCATACTTACTCCTGCCGTGGTTAATGGGTGGCTTTCGGTGAGTTCGAATATTGGGGAGCCATATATTAAAATTTACTGTGACAGTCAACTTATTTTTTAAAAATTTTTATAAATAGAATTTAAAGCTAACTTATTAAGGCATGTGCCATCAAATCGATATGGCTGCTTCACCGACTTCTTCTTCCCGCCCGCCCGGAATTTCTTGCCCCGTCAGCATTCCGATGGGGATAAATTTCTTGAACGAAGAGTGGCGCACTTCCCAATCCGCCAATATCGTCTTCGCCGTATTGCTCTGCGTTTCGCGATAATAGTCTTCGAGATCAAGCTTGAGTCGAACATATTCTCTCGCGCCGATTTCCACGCGAATGAGAAATTCCGTATTCACGTTTTCCACGGCGCGGTCTTGATACAAATAAATCTGCCCTCCGGTCATGCCGCTGCCGAGGTTGCGCGAAACCTCGCCGAGGATGATGACCTTACCGTTGGTCATGTATTCGCAAGCGTGCAAACCTGCGCCTTCGACAATCGCGAACGCGCCGCTGTTTCTCACTGCGAAGCGATCACCGGCCAAGCCGCAAACATAGAGTTTGCCGCCCGTCGCGCCGTAAAGCGCGCAGTTGCCGATGATGACGTTTTCTTCCAGACGATACCGCGCTTGCGGCGATGCGCAAATCACCATCTTTCCGCCGGACATGCTCTTGCACACCGAATCGTTGGCTTCGCCGTACAGCTTCACTTCCAAATGTTTCGTCATCCCGAAGCCGAAGCCCTGGCCCGCGCTGCCGGTGAAAGTGAGCTTGAGTGTCTTCGTATAAGGCGGTGAAACGCTTTGCGCTTTGCCATTACTAGAAAATTTTGCAAGGCGTGTTTGATGCTCGCGCTGCGCAAGCTCGCCGGCCAATCTTGCCAATACGGCTCGATCCGTTGATTTGATCTCATACGCCAGCTCGAGGTCTTGATTTCGATCCAATGCCGCCTCGCTATCGGCGAGCAATTTTTCGTTGAGCGGCCCGACGCTCTCGCGAAACGGATTTGCCGCCCGTTGCCGCGCCACCATTTGCTTGCTCAAAATAAAACTCAAATCGAGCTTCTTTTGATTGACGAGCGCTTCATGCTTCGGATGAACCTCGAGCAAATCCGTTCTGCCGATAACCTCGTGCAACGAGGCGAGCCCAGCTTTGGCCAAATGCCGCCGCACGTCCTCGGCAATGTAGTGCATCAATTTGAGGATGTGATCTTGGTGGCCTTTGTATTTCGCTTTGAATTTGGGATCGTGCGTCGCGATGCCGGTCGGGCACGTGTTCTTCTCGCAAATTCTGGCCATCACGCAACCCTGCGCAATGAGTAACAGCTTGCCGAAATTATATTGCTCCGCGCCCAAAATCGCGGCCATGACGATGTCTTCTCCGGTGTGCAAGCCGCCGTCCACGCGTAGGATGACGTTTTCACGCAGATGATTTTCGATGAGCGCTTGATGCGCCTCGACCAAACTCAATTCCCACGGCAGGCCCGCGTGTTTCATTGAGCTGAGCGAGGCCGCGCCCGTGCCGCCGTCGCCGCCCGCAATGTGAATGATGTCCGCGCCCGCTTTCGCAACGCCAACGGCAATCGTGCCAATGTGTGCGCCCGCGACGAGCTTGACTGTGATTTGCGCGGAGGGATTGATTTGGCGCAGCTCATAAATAAGTTGCTTGAGGTCTTCGATGCTGTAAATATCGTGCAACGGCGGAGGCGAAATCAAAGCCGCGCCCTCGGGAGCATGCCGGGCGCGGGCGATTTCGGCATTCACTTTCACGCCCATCAACTGGCCGCCTTCGCCCGGTTTTGCGCCCTGTGCAATTTTAATCTCGATTTCTTCTGCGGCCACGAGATACGCCGCGGTGACTCCGAAGCGCGCGGAGGCCACTTGCTTCGTGGTGGCGCGCAGGCCTTCGGTGTGATAAAACGGGCTTTCGCCGCCCTCGCCGCTATTGCTGCGCGCTCCGATTGCGCGCATGGCTAAAAAAATATCCCGTTGCGCTTCCGCACTGATCGCGCCGAACGACATCGCCGCGGCGCCGAACGTTTTGAGAATTTCTTCGCGCGCTTGAACTTCTGCAAGAGGCAGTGGTGAGGCGGATTCTTTGATGCGCAACAAATGCCGCACGCTCACCGGCGCGCTACTTCTGCCGAGCCGCAAGTATTCATCGTACAACTCAATCTCATCCACGCCGCGTCCGTTGGTGCGCGCCAATTTATGAATCACTTTCGAGCGCGCGTTGGTCATCGCGTGTTTTTCGCCGAGCCGGCCTTGATTGTGCTCTTTGAAAAAATGAATGTGAATCAACTTGCCGCTCTCTTCATAAAGACGGCTGCGCTCCGTGTTGCTCAAAACGTCTTCGGCGATTTCATCCAGCCCCTTGCCACCTAGCGTGGAAGGCACGCCATTGAAATAAACCTGCACGAAATCCGTGTCAAGACCGATCGCCGTGAAAAGCTTCGAGCTTTGATAACTGCGCGCAACGGAGATGCCCATTTTGGACATGACTTTGAGCAGGCCCTGTTCATAAGCGCGAATCAAATTTTTTTCTTTTTGATCGCGACGCGCAGGCGCCTTGCTTGCAAACGGCACAGCCGTTTTATTTTTTAATTTGTCATCTTCCTCAAATCTCGCGATCTCTAACGCTAGCCACGGACAGAGCGCCGCGGCGCCGAAGCCGAGGAGCGCAGCCACGTGATGCGTCGTGCGGATTTCCGCGGAATCCACGACCACGGAAGCTTCCAAACGCAAGCCCGCGTCGTTCAAAGCGCAAATCACTGCGCGCAGCGCGAGCAAGCTCGGAAGCGGAGGGGCGTCGTAATCCGCGTTGCGATCCGAAAGGATAATGATGGCCGCGCCGTTGCGCACGCTTGCAACGGCTTGTTCGCCGATTTCTTGCAAACGCCTTTTGAAGCCGACTGCGCCAAATTCCCGCTGAAAGATGAGGTCGAATTTCCGCGCAACGAGCCCGCTTGCGTTTTGCGGTTGTTTGAGCAAGCGATACAGAAATTCCATCTGCCCCAAGCTCAAGATCGGGCCGGGCAATTCCAAACCGGCAACCGGCGGCAGAAGTTGTTTGGGCGTGAAAATGTTCGGGCGCGCGCCGAGGTAAGTTCGCAAATCCGTGACGTTGGATTCGCGCAAATAATCTAGCGGCGGGTTGGTGACCTGCGCAAAATTTTGATAGAAGTAATCGAAGAAAGGCCGCGGCTCGTTCGAAAAAATCGCCAACCGCGCGGTGTCGCCCATCGAGCCGATCGGCTCCTTGCCTTCGCGGATCATCGGCAGAAGAACGAGGTTGAGATCTTCTTGAGAAAAATTGAACAAGAAACGTTTGTCCGGCGCAGTGGCGCAATCATTTTCCGGCGGGCAAAATGACAGCGCTTCCAATCGCGCGTCGAAAGAAGCGCCGAAATTTTCCGGCGCTTCGCCGGGGTCGCGGAAAGAAAACGCTCCGGTTTCGAGATCGACGGCCACGCTGCGGCCCGCGTGCAGTGTGCCTTTTTGTAAAATCGCGGCCTCGTCGATTGCAAAAGCGCCTGCTTCCGAGGCGAGATAAAAGTGCGTCTCTGTTCTTGCCCAGCGGCAAGGCCGAAAGCCATTGCGATCAAGCCGCGCGCCGATTTTTCTGCCATCGGAAAAAACCACCAATGCCGGGCCGTCCCACGGCTCCATTGCCCGGCTCCAAAATTTATAGAACGCACTCTCTTTGTACGCGGGCGGCATCATGATCGCCGGAATTTCTTCGAAACGCTCGAACCCGCCGCAGAAAGCCAGCGCTTCCGCCATTTCATTGAAGCTGCCGGAATCGCTCATGCCTTCGTGCGTCAGTAATTCGTCGTCGCGCAGGCCCAAGGCTTTCTCACGCGAGAACGCCCATGATTTGTTCGCGGTGATCGTGTTGATTTCGCCGTTGTGAGCGATGAGACGAAACGGCTGCGTCTTGTCCCACGTGCTGACGGTATTGGTGCTGAAACGGCGATGAAAAAAACCGAAGCGGCTTTTCAAGGCCGGATTCTGCAAATCGAGATAGAATTGTTCGAGTTGGTTCGCACAAGTGAGCGCCTTATAAACCATCGTGGTGGCGGATAACGAAGTGAAGAACAACTCGCACACGAAGCCGTGCTCTTTCAGTTTGATGCGCGTGAGTTGCCGGGCTTGATGGAGCAATTTGTCGAAGGAATAATCCGTGCGGCAGTGGCCGGGCCGCGCGATGACGGCGTGCAAAATTTCAGGTTTGGATTGAAGAGCCTTAGGCCCGAGAACTGCAGGATTGATCGGCGTTTTGCGGTAGGCGAGAATTTTCATGCCGAAAAAGCCGAAGGTGTCTTCGAAGACCTTCAAGGCGCGTTTTCGGCGCGTGGCCTCTTTGGGCGCAAACAACGTGGCGAGAGCAACCGTTCCGTTTTTATAACCGAGCATTTCGAACGGAATATCGATCATGAGGCCCGCGCCATCGCTCGTGAGACGGTCGGCGTGACACCCGCCGCGATGCTCGACGCAGCGCAAGGCGTGCAAGGCTTCGCGCACGACGTCGTGGCTAGCCCGATTTTTCAAGCTGGCTATGAAACCGACGCCGCAGGAGGATTTTTCCGCGCGGAAATCCGTCATGGCTCTGCTCCCGAAATTTTTTGTGATTCCGTGTGATGGAAACGACGCAAAAATTTCTAGCGGCTCAACTCTCGTAACTTTTCGGCACTTCTTTTCGCCGCGCATCATAATCCAACAAAATCCGCTCGTACTCTTCATTCATGAGCGAGGAAGAGATCATAAAATCCGCGGACGCGCGATTGCACGCGACCGGTATGTTCCACACCACGGCGATGCGCAACAGCGCTTTCACGTCCGGGTCGTGCGGTTGGGGCAGCAGCGGATCCCAAAAGAAAATCAGGAAGTCCAAAAGCCCTTCGGTGATTTTCGCGCCGACTTGTTGATCGCCGCCCAATGGCCCGCTTTTGAAACAATAAATGTCGAGCCCCACTTCTTTTTTCAAAATAGTTCCGGTCGTGCCTGTTGCAAAGAGGTGATGATTTTTGAGCACGGACTTGTTATAGCGCACCCATTCCAACAAATCCTGCTTGCGATTGTCGTGCGCAATCAAGGCAACGTTCTTGCGTTGTGACATTTTTATTTTTTGAATTGACATAGAAAGAGAGAGTGCAACGGCAGAAACAAAATGGGGATTTCAGGGAGTGTAGACTTTGTACAAAGTCAAAACAGAAGCCGCGCCATACTGGCGCATCTTGGGGCGATCCTAGCCGTGCGCGATCGAACTTCGCAAAGAAAACACTCCCTTCGTCCCCGGGGCAGGGAGGAAATCGAGATATGAGACTGCAGCGCTCAAACCGAGATCGTATTGCTTAACGCGGCGCTCTCATATTGTAAATCAAAGTGTAGCGAGGACGACTCAAGATTACCGCTCGCGCCCAGCGTTTTGGCTCTGCGCCGCGCCAGGCTTTGCGCCATGGCGTGCGGTTGAAACTTGAGATCGTTGATGACTTGCAGCACGCGCGAGCGCGTCTCTTCCGAGTGCAGAGGGATGCCGTTCAAAACGCGCGACACCGTGCTGATGCTGAAACCGGATTTCTCCGCGACTTCATATATTGTTGCAGCCATTTCAGTCTCACTTTTTACTTGGTTGCAGTTTTCAGCACTTTGGCGTTGAGCAGTGCAAAAAAATCTTCGCGCGTTTCTTCGGTGAAATTAGATAACTGCGCGATTTCTTCGGCGCTGAGATAAGCCTCGGGATTGGCCATGACACAAGCCGTAACTTGCGCGTTATGACGCAACTCCGGCGCTTCGGCCTGCAGTGAAACTCGAATCAAGGCGCTGATGATTTTGGAATAGTTCAGGTTCGGATAAGCCAGCTTGAATCTCATGGCTTGAAAAACGCCCGAGGTTGCGATCGTGCTGGACAAATCCACGCGCAGGGCGTCTTCATATCCGCGCAGCGCGAGTTGCAAAGTTTTCTTAGGCAAATAAGCTTCCTTCGCTTTGGCGCGAGCCGGTTGTGCCGCCTGGCCTTGTGCGATGAAGCCAGAGACGAAAAGCATTGCGCTGAGAAAGGTGATGGCGATTTTTCTGGTTTTCATACTGCGTTCCTTTGGTTGGTCCGATGTTGATAAAATTCTCCTCTGCTTAACCATCTTCAAAGGCAAAGGGCTTGCCGCAAACATGGATGAGCAGCAACGGCTTGACAATAAAATACTTGTATGATCGCAATGTGCCGTCGTGATCAGCGCAAAAGGTGCAACGAGAGCGAAGTGTTTTGAACAAACTCAGGCGGGTAAGGCGAATAGAAAGAGCCTCTAATCAACAAAGCAGAATTGTGGCGTGGAAGCGGTTTCGTGGCATCCCTTTTAACGTGAGGAGGAGTCATCAAGATGATTCCTCCTCGCTCATGTAATAATAATCCTGCGAAGGCATGAGCAACAACGGCCTGCCCTCCGTTGCAATGCCGTGCCGAATCGCGCGCACCCATCGAGGTCCGGACGTTGCTTTTACGCGCCGCCGTTGCCGCCGGTAAGATTCGGCGCGGCCATGTGGCCGACAAGGAAATTATCCGCTTCTTTGTTGATCATCCCCTCCAGCTTGTTGCCATGGCAATTCGCGCAACCTCGCGTGTCCACGATGTGTTTGCCCCACGCCATGGAAGCCGAGTCGGTTGGAATCACGATCGCCGCAGCTTGAATTTGATAAGCGCGGTTTATCTCACGCACCGTGTGCAAATAAGCAATCCCAATGATGAGCAACACTAGCGCAAGCATGCTCGCGCTAGTGTTGCCGAGGATTTTGAAAACCTTTTTCATACGTCTGACTCCTTTCAAAGCTTTTCTTTGCGGCCCCTTTGCGGCTCTGTGCCTTTGCGTGAAAGTTTTTGCTTTTGTGGTGAATAAAAAGCCTTTTGGTTGTTGTTTAGGTATCCAAAAGATGAATCAACCCCGCCTCCGCTTCGAGGCCGGGTCCTTCGACTTGAATCTCGCGTTGGCCCGTCGCAAAAAATTTCGCGGCATCCGATTAAAAGTTGTGGGTGGGCGAGCTGGTCTTTTACCAATTCATTCAACCGCTTTTTGCTCAAACCATAAACAAGCCGGCCGATGCCGCTCCAGAAAATCGCGCCGGAACACATCGCGCACGGTTCGGCGCTGGCATATACCGTCGCGGTTGCTCGCTTGTTTGGTTGCGGCTTGTGCGTGTTTCGTGTGTGGCAGGAATGCGCTTGCGGAACCGCCGCTCTTATTACTCAGAGCGAAATATAGGTTACACTTCTCCCTCCTTGTCTGTCAGAAGGAAACTTTTTACGTGCTGGAGATGCTGCCCAGTGCTTAAAAAGATTCCTACTGAATGACAGTTATAGAGGTGCGGAGTGTAACCTATTTTGTGCTCGGAGTAGTAAGTAGCACTAGGCTCAACGCCAAAATCCAAAGCACGAACACCAACGTTCCCAAACTCAACAGCGGAAACAACGCGGGAAAAACCAGAGTTGCCGATCCAACGAAACTGATCACTGCCAGCACGAGACCCAGCCAACCGATCCAGCGAGGCGTCAAACGAGCATGCAGCAACACGATTGAGGATGCCGATAGAAATAACGCACGCGGCAGCGCGCTGAGTGCAAGTGTCATTGGCGCCATGCCGTCGAGCGCCCAGATCGTAGCCGCGTTTCCGCCTTCGCGCGCGATGGTTACGCCCATGTTCGTCATGATGCAGCCCAACGGCCACGTGAAAGCCATCAAGCCACCGGCAAGAACAGTCGCCATAGTGAGCGCGCCGCTGCCACCTTCAACGCGATGCAGCACACCGAACAGGCCGCCGAGAAAAAGCAGGAAGAAGGGCATCGGCAGCGTTAGCAAATAGTTGTTCGTGATGAGCGCCGCTCCGTGTTGTGCATACCATGCCGCGTGTTGAGCCAACTCAGCGCCAGGCAGTGGCTTCTCGGGGAACATAAACGCAAGCGCATATCCCAAGGCGAGGAGTTGCACCACGACGAAAATGATGCCGCCGGCGAGTGCGCGGCGCTCCCAAGGAGATTCAGCCTCGAATGAACGCCGGGAGTTTTGTTGATGCGCGAGTAAACTGCTTTCATGTGTGGACATATTTTTTTCCGGTTGACAAAGGGATTCTTTTGCCGCTGATGATCAGCGTGCGAGGCGCACGAGCAATGACGAATGCGTTAATCTGCTCGAACCGCATAGCCCAGCCCCATCCACGCGATGGTCGTGTAGAAGCCGAACAGCAAACCTTCCAAGAGCAGCATCGGGCTGCCGAGCATTCCAATCGTTCCGAGGGCGCGGTTGCTCACCAAACCCTCTTGTCGAATAACGGGTAAGCTGATGTCGTTGGCTGTCATAACGTTTCTCTTGAAGGGCATTTTTGGAATACGCATTTCACTACCTCATCATCTTCGCATCTCGCTTGGCCAGAAATCCTTCCCGGCCATCGAGCAGTTTGACTTTATACCAATCCCCGGCCGCGGCGACCAGTTCCAATTCAACCTCGCCCGGCACTTTCAACAAAGTTTGGCTGGCCGCATCGGATTCCGCTTTGATCGCAATGCGATCCGCGCCCGAGCCGTTCACTTGAATTTTGGGGGCGGTTGCCGTTTGCACTTGCTCCGTTGAAACCTCGAAAGTGCGCGTTAGCAGATAAATTTCCAGCGCGTTCAGCTTTTCCCAAAACGCAACCTGCTTCGTCGCGCGCGTTTGCGCTTTGGCATATTTTTCCTCTTTGCTCTTGAGCTTGGCGGCGAAGGCATATTGCTCTTGCGCCGTCTTGTAATTGCCCACGGCCTCGTGCAGCACGCCGAGATTGAACCGCGCCGCGTGATTGTAAGGGTCTTGTTCGGCGATCGCAGTGTAGAGCACGTAGGTTTGATCAAGCTCATATCTTTCCAACGCCTTCTTGGCATCCTCGCGGAAGCGTTTATATTCCTCGCCCTCGATTTTGGCGAACTCCAATTTCTGCACCTCGAAGCGCGGCGCGAAGTAATTGACCAATTCCGTTGCCGCCGCTTGCAGGCATTCGTCAATCGTCGCTTCCGGCGCGGAGAGATCGTGCGTCATTTTTTCGCCGCAGATTTCGGGCGCTCTCGTGAAGCTGCTTTGTTTGGAGCCGATCACCTGGCCAGTCTCGATTTTGATGAAGCGAATCGAAGCGCTCACGCTCGCGGTGCGTTTGTGGCAATCCACGAGATATTTGCCGCGCTTCTTGTCCTCGCGCTCGGCTTTGCTCCAGCGATCCTCGCACGACACCGCAAGATTGCCGGTGATGATGGCGTCCACGCCGAGAATCTTTCCGACTTGCGCGGCCTGCGCTTCATCGATAAGCCCGCTCTGCCCGAGCTGTAGCTCGTTCAACACCTGCGCAATGCGGCTGCGCTCGACCACGGCAAAAACATCGGTGCGGCTGCCTTGCTGAAAACTCTTGCCGTCTTTCGTTCCGCCGAACCCGAGAAAGCCGGTGCCCACGTCGTGAATGCCGCGATCGTCTTCGAGCAACAGCGCGATCATTCTATCCGTGAGCTTCACGCCGCTGTCGGAAAATCTTTGCGGTTTTTTATCCGCGTCTTTTTTCATGAGGGCTTCTAGCAAAATCTCCGTGTCCGATTTCTTTGTTTGTGACGGCGGATCATCGGCGTGGTAGCTCGTCGTCACCGCGAAATCCATGATCGCGATTTTTTTCACGCCTTCGAGCAATTGCTCCGGCGGCGTGAGAATGAAGCATTTGAGATTCTGCGCCGGCGCAGTTATCGGCACGCCGCAAGACAATGCCACTGCAAGGGCTGCTGCGATTTGCTTTGCGTTTATTTGAAATTTCATGAGTTCTTCCTTTTTGTTTGTCTATCGGGGTTTCGCCGAAAGCGCTGCCTACGTGCTGTCATCCTGAAAGGAACTTCCCCGGAGTTTGCGACACACTAGCAATTCCGAGCACGAGGGAAGGTTCTTTCAGAATGACCGTTGAATAGCGCTGTCGACTCAGCGGTATTGTAATTCTCATACCAAATAAAGTTGATAGTCACTCATGAGCCGCCGCCCAAGAGCAGCCATCACTGCAAACAAACGTTTTTGCAACGCGAACGGGCAATCCGGCCACATACATGTGATCGGGATATTTATTGAGCGCAATTGCCAACATCAGCGGATTGACTCTTCCACTCTTGCTCATCTTGCCCGCGCTGGACAGGTTGCACATGCTCTCGAAGAGCCGCTCAAAATGCCCGGCCGGTTCGATCTCCACGATGAAACGCAGCTCGTCTTCACCGGCGTTGCGCCAAGTGTGCGGCGTGCCCGGCGATGCGATTACTGTTTCTCCCGGCCTATAAATTCGCGTGCAGCCATCGAGCAGAAAAGCTATGCGCCCGGCGTGAATGAAAAAACGTTCCTCGTGTTTCGGGTGAATGTGAATCGGCACTGCCTTCGCACCGCCGCCCGGGCTGACGCACATTTCCATTTGCAGCAACCGGCCTTTGGTCTTAGCTGCTGTTTGGAGAAACGTGAAAGTCTCTCCCGTGGCCGGGCTATGAATCGTGTCGCCTGAAACTACCATGATGTCATTCTCCAGAGGTGAAGCGCAGAGGGTTTAGGAACGTCGATTAAATAACTTTCCCATTTGAGCCAAGCCGTCATTTTCGTGGCAACGCTCCTAAAGCGTCTACACGTAACCAGAACTCATCCCCCCGGCCCCCTTCTCTTAAAAAGAGAAGGGGGAGAACCAAAGCGAAGCGTTCTGAACTTGCTTTTTGTTTCTCCCCTTCTCTTCCCAAGAGAAGGGGCCGGGGGATGAGTTTTGAATTTATGAAGTGCCATGCGCTTTGCGTTTGTCCGCCACAAATCCGGCTGCGCGAAGCTTAGAGAGAAATTTTTACGCCGCCGGTGAGGTGCAGACCGTTGATTGAAATGTTCTGCGAAGTTTTTGCGCCGGTTTGCGCCGCCGTTTCTTCGCTGGTGAATTTGCCGAAGACATAGCCGGCTTCCGTGAAGAACGCGAGCTTAGGGCTTGCGGCCACTTCGATTCCGAGGAACGGCTTGCCGATGAAATCATTGCCGGAGATATCCGTCCGCTTATCGATCTTGCTCGCAGTCGGAGCGATGATGTCCGCCTGCAACCGGGATTTCGAGTTCACCAGCACGATGCCTACGCCGGCGCCGGCATAGAAACGCAACCGGGCTGTCGGTTGTCCGAAATTATGCTGCGCGCCGACCATCACGGGCACGAGCCGAATCTCGTCCGTGAAATCCAAAGTACCCGTATGGTCCTGCGCATGTGCCGTGCTGCGATCTTGCCAAAACTACTGCCGATAAAAATCCGAGAAGCCGGTATCGGGAAAACGCAGCCACAATACCGTGTTGCCGTATTCGTCTTTGCCAAATTCCCAAATGAGTGTTTCATTTATCAGGGGAACCGGGCGGTCACAATTGGAAGAGGGCGCGCAACTATCTTCACCGTGAACCCGGGCCATGGTCACATAAACCTGAATCGTCGATGTTGCTGGATCGACGGTTACGGTGCCTTTCTTATACACCAGCGCGCGCGAGCTGCAGCCATACGAGTTGGCGTACACTTGCCAGCCATACTCGAAGGTGCCGTCGCTGTTGAATTTGTAAAACAGGCCTTCGCCATATCCGTTCGCCCATGAGCCGGTGGTAGGGTTGTAGAAGTTGATGCTCGAAACGCTGCCGTGATGCCACGCTCCCACTAACTCCGCGGGAACCGCAGTGCGTGGCGTATCGTCGTTGCCGTTGTTCTTGTCGTCATTATCGACTCCGGTGGGATTGCTTTTACAGCCGTTGAGCGCGAGCGCCACGACTGTGGAGAGCGCAGCCATGATGAGAGCGCCGCGTCGGTGAAGAGGTTTCGGGTTGAGGGTTTTCATTTTGGTTTCTCCGTTTTGAGGTGAAAGATTTCTCTTGCTTGCACTTCGCGGCCGAGTTTAGGCGTGAATTATTGTTGCGCTAAATATACTTTGGCGAGGCCGCGAAAAACATAGAACCGATGCGTTAATTTGATCCCCGCCTCGCGGCACGAAGCGCTGAAAACGTAGTCCATTTGTGCGACTTGCTCGCAAAGCCCGCCGTACAATCATTTGCATCGAAACGGCGATGAGCAACGCCGAAGCCATCGCGCGCACCGTCGCATGGCAACGGACATTTTGAAGTGCGTTCATGTTTTGATTCTCCTGTTTTGAGGTTTTCACTGTTGCGTAGCGCAGACTTCCAGTATGCAAACTAAGCAGGCAGGATGCCTGCGCTACAACGTCTTTGCAGCTGTGATGGTTTTTCCGTAATAGATCTCTAGCGGCTCCACGCGTGAAGCGTTGCAGATTTCGCGTCACATGAACGCAAGCGTCGAGAGGCGGTTGCGGGCACGAGGTCGAATTAGATCAAATGGACTATGAAAAATTGCGGAGAGATTGGATGGAAAGAAGAAGAATAGTGCAAATGAGGGAGGAGCTTTCTTGCGATGGAAGAAGATTACCGAATTTGAAAATCAAAACTCATAAGGAACTACTACGAACGTCATCTCCTCGGCAGCAGCCGCTCTTGCAGGGCTTTGGCCACGGCTTGCGATTTGGAATGGACGTGCAGCTTGTCGTAGATATTGCGCAGGTGGGCGCGCACGGTGAAGGGGCTGAGGAAAAGTTTTTCGGCGATCTGTTTGTGATCGTCCCCGCGCGTGAGCAATTCGAGAACTTCCAATTCACGCCCGGACAAGTTGTAATCTGCTTGCGCCGGCGGCACGTGCTTTTTGAACAGCTCCAAAACTTTGCGTGCGATGTGCGGCGACATCGGCGAAGCGCTGGCAAACGCTTGCTCCACGGCTTCGAGCAATTGATTCGGCATCACGGGCTTGGTGATGTAGCCGCCCGCGCCCGCGCAGATGGCCTGAAAAACATTTTCATCATCCTCGAATACCGAGAGAATAATGATTTGCACGCGCGGATGTTTGCGCTTCAACTCTGCCGTGGCCGCGATGCCGGACATGCCGGGCAAGCCGATGTCCATCAACACGACGTCCGGATTCAGCTCGCGAAAATCTTCGAGCAACTCTTCGGCATTTTCATACTCGCCGGCGACTTTGCAATTGGGCGAGGCTTTGAGAATGTAAGACGTCCCCACTCTCAAGTTGGGGTTGTCTTCAACGAGGGCAACGGTGATGGGCATGGTTTTCGGTTGTCAGTTAGCGGTAAGCCAGTAGCTATCAGCCTTTAGCCATCGGCTTAATGATAAAGCTGAAAGCTGATAGCTGAAAGCTGATAGCTGAAAGCTGATAGCTAAAAGCTGATAGCTAAAAGCTGTTTCTTGCTCCGATACAATTTACATTTTCGGGCGAAAACCACAATAGGTCAATTGGACTACTTTCATAAACGAGAGCTCAAATTCCTACGAAAGCTGTAAAATTTTGATTGTTGATGATTTCAACCGCGCTTCCGGGATAGGCATTCAGGAATGCTTTGGGCACGGACCCCTTCCCGGCTTTCCACTTGAATTCAAAACCGGCGAGTTCCCCTCCGTTTCTTCTAGATAATCGATTTCTTGCTGCTGATACGTTCGCCAAAAGTAAGCACTGACAAAACTGCCGTCATTGGCGTTTTTCTTGAGCCGCTCGCTGATCATGAAGTTTTCCCATAACGGCCCGACATCCTGCCTGAGATCCAACGCGTTAAAATTATTGATAAGGGCATTGCGAATGCCGGTGTCGTAGAAATAAATCTTGCGCATTTTGGTCAATTCACTGCGCAAGCTGCGGCTAAACGGCGGCAAGCGGTATATGACAAAAGTTTTTTCTAAAAGCGAAATATAGTTGGCAACCGTCTCTTTGGAGACACCGAGCATATTCGCCAACTCATTGTAAGAGACTTCGTTGCCGATCTGCAAAGCGAAAGCAGTGAGCAAGCGCTCAAGAAGCTCGGGGCGTTTGATGCTCTGATATTGCAGCACGTCTTTGTAAAGATAACTGGAAGCTAAACTCTTCAGTAAAATTTTCGCTTCAGTGGTTTTTCTTCTATTTCCGGATACATCCCGAAAATGATCCGGCTTGCAAGAACCCGCTTTATCTCGAGGGCGGAATATTTCTGCGCCAGCTCGGCCAGCGAAAGCGGGAAGAGATGAAATTCATATTTTCGGCCCGTCTAAGGTTCGACGATTTCATTCGATAAGTCAAGGGAGGAGGAGCCGGTGGCAACGACTTGGCGATCGGGGAAATTATCGACCAACAACTTTAGTGTCAGCCCCATATTTTTGACGCGTTGCGCTTCATCGATGAAAACCAATTTTTTGTTGCCGATGATTTCTCTTAACGCCGTGGAAGTAACGTCCGTGAGGATAGCGCGCAAATCCGGTTCATCGCAATTTATATAAATCGAATCGGCTTCGGGAAAATTCTTTTGTATCGCTTGAATCAAAGTGGTCTTGCCAACTTGCCGAGCGCCATAAATGATAATGGCCTTGCCCTTGAAAAGGCTGGCTTCGATTCTTTCTTGAATTATACGTTTGATCACTTCCACTCTCCCAAATTGGTAAAATTAGGCGGCTTCACTCTCCCAGTTTATGCAAATTTCGGAGACTAGCAAGCATTTTGACGCAAGACCCAGTACGAGCGTCAAATCTTCGCCGTCAAAACCACCGCAGTGCCGCCAGTGGGGTGTGGGAAAATTTCGAGCGCGCCGTGAAGCTGCTCCGCGCGGCTCTTCATGGTCCCCAAGCCTTTGCCGGAAAAACGTGTAGCGTTGTTCGTGCCGTTCATGCCCACGCCGTTATCGATCAAACTGATCGTCAAATGGCCGGACTCATAAAGCGCGCGCAGCTCCAACGCCGTGCCGCCGGAATGCTTGAGGGCATTGTTGATCGCTTCCTTCAACAAGAGCCAAAGGTGCTTGCGTTGCTCCGGCGAGAGATTTTTCTGCGGCAATTGCGCTTCGTGCAATAACTCAAATTTTAGAATTATATTTTGCGCGCGGCAGGCGTTGACTGCGAAATCGCGCACGCGCATGAGCAAATCATGAATCGTTTCCGGCTTGGGATCGATCGCCCAAATAATCTCGCGAATGGAAGTCACGGATTCCTGCGACAGTGCGATGATGCGTTGCAGCATCTCGGCGCGCGCCAAATTCTGCGCGCCGGGAGTTGCGGTTTCGTCCTGCACGATTTTGCCGAACATCGCGATGCTACTCAAATTACCGGCGATCTCGTCGTGCAAATCCGCGGCAATACGCGTTCGCAGCCGCTCCATCTTCAACAACCGGCGTACGCGATAGCGATAGAGACCGTAGATCGCCAGCCCGACGAACGCCGTTGCCAGCGCGCGAAACCACCACGTTTTCCAAAACGGCGGAGCGATGAGAATTTTGATTGAGGCTCCGGCTTCATTCCACACACCGTCGCTGTTCGCGCCCCGCACGCGAAAAACATATTCGCCCGGATCGACGTTGGTGTAGCTCGCGTAACGCCTCGCGCCCGCACGAATCCAATCTTCATCAAAACCTTCCAGCTTATAAGCATATTGATTTTTTGCGGGCACGGTGTAATCCAAGGCCACAAATTCGAATGAAAAAAAATTCTGCTGATAGGAGAGCTCGAGGTGATCGAGCGCAGACACGGCAGCAGGCAGCGGCAAGGGCCTATCAAAAACTTTGAATTGCGTAATCGCGACCGGCGGAATATACGAACGGTCCGCCAGGCTGTCCGGGTGAAATGCGATCGCGCCGCCTTCGCCGCCGAAAAACATTCGGCCCTCGGCGTTTTTGAAATACGCGCCGGAAAGAAATTGATTGCTGATCAGCCCGTCTTTCACCGTGAAATTTTTAAACGTTCCGTTTTGGGGATGGAAGCGCGAAAGCCCTTTGTCCGTGCCCAACCAAAGGTTGCCGCGTTCATCCGGCAAAATACTTTTTACAAAATTATCCGGCAAGCCCTCGCGCTCCGTGTAATGCTCGCAATGGCCGGTGCGCGGATCGAGCCGATTCAAGCCATCGCCCCATGTTGCCGGCCCAAACATAGCCGCTAGAATCGATATAGAGCGAGTAAATCGCATCGTTGTTGAGGCTGTGAGGATCGTCGGGATCGCGCCGGTAACGTGTGAACGTTTGCGTTTTCTTATCGAAGCGATTCACGCCGCCGCCAAAAGTGCCCACCCAAAGTGCGTCCGGCGATGTGGGATCTGCAACGATGTCCCAAACCGCATCGCCGCTCAAGCTCCGGGGATTCGCAGGATCGTGACGATAATACGTGAAAGTTTTTTTCAAGCGATCCAAGCGGCACAATCCGCTGCCGTTCGTGCCGATCCAAATCTCCCCGGCTGCGTCTTCAAAAATCGTTTTTACGACGTTATGCTCGCCCGCCGGGTGGAGCGGTTGGTGCGGATAGCGCGCGAAATGCTTGCGCTTGGCCTCATAGCGGTGCAAGTACCAACCCGTGCCGATCCACAATTCCCCTCTTTGATCTTGATGAAGCGCGAAAATTTGATTCGTGGCGAGGCTGTCCGGGTTCTGCGGATCTTGCCGATATTGCGCGAGAAGTTGCCCCGAGCGATCATAGTGCAGCAACCCCGCGGTGTTCGTGCCTATCCAAAGCTCGCCCCGTTGATCTTGAAGAACCGCGTAAACGTCTGAGGCGACGGCGTAGCGCACGACAGCATCCTGCCTGCGGTTGTGGCGATTGAGGCCGTGGCGATAAGTGCCCATCCACAACACACCGGGGCGGTCTTCATAGATGCAACTGATGCGCTCCTCGCTGAGAGAAGAAGGATCGTTCGGGTTCGGCATGTAGCGAAAGAATTTCCCGGTCGCCGCATCATAGCGCCACAAGCCGTTATGAAAAGTGCCGATCCAAAGCGCGCCCTTGCCGTCTTTGTAGAGGTCGAAAATTACGTCCGGCGAAAAAGTATGCGGATCGTTGGGATCGTAGCGGTAGCGCGTAATCGTATCGGTTTGACGGTCGTAGCGATTGAGGCCGCCATTTGTGCCGAACCAAATTGTCCCGCTCTCATCTTCCGCAATGCACGTAACACGATCACTGTTAAGGCTGGAGGAATTGTTCGGATCGCGGCGATACCGCACGAAGATATTCTTTTCGCGATCGTAGCGATTGACGCCGCCGCCCGTTCCGACCCACAAAGCACCGGTGCGATCTTCGAAGAGCGGACCAATGCCGTCGCTACCAATCGAGGTGGAGTCTTGGGGATCGTGCCTGTAAATGGTCAAACGATCCCACTCGCGATTATAGCGATAAAGCCCGACGTTCGTGCCAACCCAAAACTCGCCGTTGCGGTCCTCCAAAATGGCATTGACCACTTTGTCTGCAAGCTCGGGCTTGAAGCGGTCGAATTTATCCCGCTGCGCGGGATTATACCGGCGCAAACCATCGCCCGCGCTGATCCAAAGGTTGCCTTGGCGGTCAACGTACAACGTATAAATGAACCGGCTGGGCAGCGCATTGGAATCCGCGGGATCGGGTTTGTAGACCGTGAACTCGTAGCCGTCATATTTATTCAAGCCGTCTTCGGTGCCGATCCAGAGAAAGCCTTGCTGGTCTTGTACGATTTTCGTGACGGCAAAATTCGAAAGCCCGTGCTCCACGGAAAGGTGCTCGAAGCGAAGGTCGCGCGGCTGGGCAAAAAGCTGCGGAATCAAAAAAGGCGCGAGCAGAAACACGAGGATTAGTAATTTTATCGCGAGGGTCTTGCTATAAAAGCCTCGGCTTCTTTCGAGTGAGTGGAGGTGAGGAAACAACTGGATGGGTGAAATGAACATTCTAATGACACAAGCCGGGCGAGCCGGAACCAAACAGGAAAAGCTTATCCGCCGAACCTCGCCGAAGTCACCGAGTGTCGCCGAACAAAAGCTTTTTTCGGCGAATCTCGGTGTCTTCGGCGTCGCTCGGTGGAAAAGTTTTTGCTTTTTTTGCACGGATTTGACTCTTTCATAAGATGTCATTCAGCCGGATGGCAATTGGAGGAGTGCTCTCGATTCAACGTTGCCGCCTTAGCTCTTGTGAGCGTTTGCTTTACTCTCCGCTCTTCTGAGCCGGTTGTTCAGAGCGCGCCGGGACAATCCCAACAAACTTGCCGCAATGGCTTGATTGCCGCCCGCGCGCTGCAAAGCTTCGTTGATCAACATCTGCTCGGATTCCTCCAGCGTCGGCAGGCGTTCGGTAAAAACGAGCACGCGCTCCTCCTCGTGCGCGCGCATCGCACCGATTTGATTGCTCTCCATCGGCGCAGAGTTTTGCGCGATCTTCTCGCGAAACGAGTGCAGCGCGAGCACGCCCGAAGTGTGACGGCTCACGGCATCGAAGATCATGCCTTCCAACTCTCTGACGTTGCCGGGGAAGGTATAGGTGCGCAGCAACTTCGCCAATTCGCGCGGCGCCGTCGGTTTCTTTTTCGCCAGTGTGGCCGCGGCTTTTTCAAGATAATGCTCGAGCAGCAGCGGAATATCATCGAGCCGTTCGCGCAGCGCGGGCAGATGAATGTGATGCGATTGCAAACGATAGTACAGGTCTTTGCGAAATTTTCCGGCGCGTTGCATCGCCGCGAGGTCTTGATGCGTGGCCGCAATGATGCGCGCGTCGGAGAGTTTCGGCAGATCCGCACCGAGCGGATAATATTTGCCTTCCTGCAAAAGCCGCAACAGCTTCACTTGCGATTCCAAGTGCAGGTCGCCGATTTCATCCAAGAACAACGCGCCGCCCGTGGCTTGCTCGATCAAGCCGCGACGCGATTTGTCCGCGCCGGTGAATGCGCCTTTGACGTGCCCGAAAAGCGTATCCGAAAATAAATGATCGTCCACGCCCGCGACGTTGACCGCTACGAACTCGCCGCTGCGCCCGCTTAATTGGTGCAGCGCCTTGGCCACCAACTCTTTGCCCACGCCGGTCTCGCCGGTGATCAGCACGGCCAGCGGCGTCGGCGCGATCGCTTCGACATATTTGAACGCCCCACGCATGGTGACGTGATTCGTGATAATATCCGCGAACGCTTCCGGGTGTTTCAGTTGATCGGAGAGCAAAGATTTTTTGAGCAACGCGTTTTCATCGCGCATTTCCTGCATGCGAATCGCGTGGCGAATCGTCGTCACCAACCGCGCATCGTCAACCGGTTTGACGATGTACTCGAAAGCCCCCGCCTTCATACACTCCACTGCGGTTTCGACTTCATTGACGGCAGTCAGCACGATCACCGGAATCGCAGGAAACTCTTCGACGATCTGCGGCAGAAGCTGCTGCCCGGATAAATTCGGCATGTACAAATCGAGCACGACGACCGCATACTCTTGCTGCGCGAGCAACGCCAACGCTTGCCGGCTGTCGCTGCACTTGACGACCTTCTTCAACCCGCCGGCGTGCAAAGTAATTTCCGCGCTGAATAAAAACTGCTCCTCGTCGTCGATGAGCAGTATCGGATGCTCGGAGTAGCCGGTCAAGATCATTTGATTTCCTGGCGAGATGAAACAGTTTGCAATTCAAGCACGAGCTTTTTACCTTTATTCAAAGTGAAGTCACGACGTCTTACTCATTACAAACTCTCAGGACGGCCATGTCTCAGAACCATAATATTGAAAGCGTTGTCGAGAAATTAATCCAAGAGCATTTTGACCTTGACGAAAGTCTCGAAAAAGTGATTTGGTTTAAACCGAAGTCAATGCCGGAAATCCATTTGCTCGAAATTAATTCAGCGACACCAGCCACCGGGGACGTTCTCTCATTTTATTTCCCACCCTCCCAAGAAGTCCCTTACCCTTTATTCCTTGCGGAAGTCACACCGGAAGAATGGCAAAAAGTTTTACAAAGCGAAATCCCTCTGCCCGGAGGATGGAACTTGGAAAGCCAAAAAGTATTCTCCCGTGAGATGGTGGCAGCATGACAAGTCGGCGAGACTCAGTAGATCACAGTTTGGCAAGTTTTATGTTGGAGCACTCAACCATTGAGATCACACCATAAATGGCTTCGAGGGCACGACGCAAAAACTGCAGCATGCGATCAAGGATAAAATGTTTTCG
>Ga0247727_10001486_pt1 | contig 55662 bp, 59 predicted proteins | sample WisWelCaveWW1625_FD_202498 | JGI IMG/M metagenome (GOLD analysis project Ga0247727, IMG submission 202498) | Biofilm microbial communities from Wishing Well Cave, Virginia, United States - WW16-25 | ecosystem: Environmental > Aquatic > Deep subsurface > Groundwater > Cave microbial mat | place... | reverse complement strand
ATCGTCCGCTCCGTCGCGAGAAAATGCGCTGTCGCTGTCACAGACAGCGGGGAAATTTTTGTAGAAAGGGGGGGATAAAATGAGAAAAGAAAGTGCTTTCATGTAAGCACTTTCACAAATATACCAGAAATTTTTTGCCGTGTCAATAGGGAGACGAAAAGAGGTGGAAAATTTTTCACAAACCCTTTTCCAAAATGAATTTCAATGCTACACTCGCACCGTGAACGCGAATCCTTGCCCTCTCTTGAAATTACGCGGCGCGCCGCGAGAACGCGGACGCGCGCACGGCGAAGCCGCGCGCGGAATGATTCAAAGCATCGTCGCCGAACATTTTGCGTTTCTCGAATATTCCGCCGCGCACATTCTGGGCGCAGCTTTGTCACGCGCGCAAATTTTGCAAGTCAGCGATCAATATGTCCCCGCGTGTGAACGCTTTGCGCCCGATCTGGTGGACGAGGTTCGCGGCATCGCGGAAGGAAGCAATGTTTCCTTCCGCGAAGTTTTTTCGTTAAACACCTTTATTGATCTTGCAGACATGATGCGCCCTGAAACGGCGAATAATTATTTTCAGTGGGTAGTGGGCAGTAATCAGTCAACGCGTGGATGTACCTCATTCGGCGCGATGCCGCCTGCGACGCGCGAAGGGAATGTTTATCTTGGACAGACGTTTGATACAAAGGCGGTGTTTGAGCCGTTTGTGTGCGCGTTGGAAATTGACGCTACATTTGACGTGCCACGCATTTCGGAAATGCGTGGCACGTCACGCGTCGTCGTCGCCACGTTCGCGGGTATGGTCGGCTGCGCGGGGATCAATGATGCGGGCGTTGGTGTCGTCATCAATCATTTGCATACGCGCGATGCGCGCCCCGGTGTGCCGTTCACGTTCGCGGTGCGAAAAATGTTGCAAGCACAGAACGCCGATGACGCGTTAAACATTCTCGCGCGCAGCGAACCTGCCTCCGCGATTCATTATCTCGTTGGCGATGAAAACATTTTGCGCGGCGCGGAAACGAGCGCGACGAAATTTGAAACGCTCGAACCGCGCGCTGGAATTTTGTCACATGCAAATCATTGCGAAGCGAACGCATTGCGCGAGATAGAAATCGAACCGTCTGCGTATTCGCTCTGTCGCGGCACACGCGCGAACGAAATGCTCACCGCGCGCGTTGGAAACATAGATGCGAGTGTCCTCGCGGAAATTGCGCGTGATCACATCGGCGCGGACGACACGATTTGTTCGCACGCGGAACCAGACACACCGCGTTTGCGCCAATACAAAACCGATTTCGCGGTTATACTTGATCCGAAACATCGCGCGATGGATTTGTTTGTCGGCAGTCCTTGTGAAGCAAAGCGCGTAAAATTTGCTGCCTGACGTTTCTCGTTTCTCGGTGTTAGAGAACGCCTCCCACGCGCGCGTTTCTCGTTTTCATCCCTCATCCCTCATCCCTTCTTATGGTCATCGGCACCGTCGCGCGTCTCGCCAAAGCCACCGTCTATTTCGGGGCGCAAGTAATTTTCCGCGATCTCTCTTGGGAAATTTATCACGATGCGCGCATCGGACTCGTGGGTCCGAATGGCGCGGGCAAGTCTTCGATTATGAAATTGTTGGCGGGCGAAATGGAGACGAGCGAAGGACTGGCGCAAATTACAAAAACGGTACGCGTAGGGTATTTGCCGCAAGAAGTTCATTTTGGATTGGAACGCTCGCTGCTGGATGAAGCGTTGGACGCGTCGCCCACGCTCGCCGCGCTGGAACACGAGATGCAGTCGCTCGAAGCGCAGATGGGCGACCCGAGTATTCATAACGACGAGAAAAAATTGACGCGCGTGATGGAACGTCATGCGCGTGTTGTGGAGGAGTTTGAAGCGAAAGGCGGATTAAATTTTGATAACCGCGTGCGCGCGACGTTGCGCGGGCTGGGATTTGGGGATCAAGATTTCGCGCTGCCTTTATCGGCATTGTCGGGCGGTCAAAAAAAATTGGTGGGGCTTGCAAAATTGTTGATCGAGCAACCTGAATTGCTACTGCTTGATGAACCGGACAATCATCTCGATCTGCGCGGCAAAGAGTTTTTGGAAAACTTGATCGCCGATTATCCGGGCGCGGTGGTGATTGTGTCGCATGATCGCTACTTGCTGGATATTGTGGCGGAAGAAATTGCGGAATTGGAGGATGGAAAAATTACGTTGTATGTGGGCAATTATTCCGAATATCAGTTTGAGAAACGCCAAAAGTTGCTGCGCCAACAACAGATGTTTCAAATTCAACAGCGCGATATTCAGCGGCTCGAGTTTTCGATTCGCCGTTTGATGGGCTGGGGCGCGGGACAGAACGAAAAATTTGTGCGCCGCGCGCGTTCGATGCAAAAGCGTTTGGACAAGATGGAAAAAATTGATCGTCCCAAAATGGAGCGCAAGACGATTGGATTGGATTTGAACGCGGTGAAACGCGGCTCGAACAAAGTGCTGGACATTCAACATTTGGCGAAAGCGTTTCCCGATCCGCGCGGCGGCACGAACGTTGTTTTGCGCGATGTGACGTTGACGATGTGGCTCGGCGAACGCGTCGGCATCATCGGACCGAACGGCGCGGGCAAGACGGTTTTGTTTCGCTGTATTCTCGATCAAGAGGAACCGGATCGCGGCGAAATTTATGTCGGACCCTCGACGACGAAAGCGTACTACTCGCAAGAACACGAGACGTTGACTTTTGACAATACGGTGGCGGAGGAAGTGCGCCGCGTGAAACCGATGATTGATCGCGAGGTGTTTGGTTTGCTCGGACGTTTTCTGTTTGGCGCGGAAGATTCCAAGAAAAAAATTCGCAATTTGTCGGGCGGCGAAAAGGCACGCGTGCAAATGGCGAAACTGATGCTGCAAGGCGCGAACCTGTTGATGCTCGACGAACCGACGAATCATCTCGATATTCAATCCGCCGAAGTGTTGGAAGAGTCGTTAGAGGATTACAACGGCTCGCTGTTGATGATTTCGCATGACCGCTATTTTCTCGACAATGTGGCGACGCGGATCGTGGAATTGGAGAATGGGAAATTGGCGGAATATCTGGGGAATTACACGTACTATGTAGAGGAAAAGGCGCGGCGGCAACGAATGTTGGAAGCACAAGGGATTCCAAACAATAAACGAATCAGTGATAAAGAAGAACGCGGGAATGGGAAAGAGAAGGGGAAACGTGCACAGACCAAAGTCAAACGGAAATAAAGACCGTTGTATGTAGCACAGAACGCGGGTTACCAAGCGGGTTGACACGCTGATTTTGTGCGTTATACTTTGCCGCGTTAAAGTATAACGAGGAGGGATTATGAATGCATTGACAATTTCCGCCAAAGGATGGTTGGTCATACCCGTCGAACTTCGGAAAAAATATGCTTTGCAGGAAGGGTCACGCGTTGTTTTGGTGGATTATGGGGGCGTGCTGGCAATTGTTCCCGCCATGAACAAGCCGGTGGAAGCAGCGCGCGGCATGCTAAAAGGGCGTCGGTCATTGCTCAAGGCGCTCGCGCAAGAAAAGGGACGCGAACGTGAGCGAGAAAAATGAAACCCCGCGCTATGTCCTCGACAGTTACGCCTTGATTGCCTATTTGGAGGACGAGCCGGGCGCGGCGCGCGTCAAGGCGATTTTGGAACAAGCCGAAAAAAAACAAGCCGAAGTTTTTCTCTGCATTATCAATTATGGCGAAGTGGTGTACATCACGGAGCGTGAACAAAGTTTGACCGATGCACAAGCGGTCATTGCGGCGCTCGACCAATTACCGTTTACGGTTATCGAAGGTGATCGTACCCTCACCTTTGAAGCCGCGCACGTCAAAGCCAAACACTCGGTCTCGTACGCGGATGCTTTTGTTGCCGCGGTGGCAAAAACAAAACAGGCAATTGTGGTTACAGGCGATCGCGAGTTTTCAAGTAGCGACAAGAAATAACCATCGAGTGGCTGCCTGCCAAAAAATCCTAGCCGCAGAACGTGAGAGCGAAAAAGCAGCTTTTTTCTTTAGCTAAAGCGCGCGTTGGTGATAAAATACCACGCGAGAATTTTTGAAATGCCCAAGTATCTGACCGCCCGCGAAATCCGCGAAAAGTTTGAGGTTGCCTTTACGCTTCATCAAGCGGATGCGCTATCGGAAGTGATGAGCGCGATTGAAACCGAACGCGTCGCCGAGATGGCAGAGATTCGCGAGAATCTCACCACGCTCGTCGAGGTGACGACGCGCCTCGCGCAAGCGCAGCAGCGGACCGAAAAACGCGTCGAACAATTGGCGCAAGCGCAAGCGCGCACGGACGAGAGTATCAAGACGCTCACCCAAGCGCAAGCGCGCACCGATGAAAGTATCAAGACGCTCACCCAAGCGCAAGCGCGCACCGATGAAAGTATCAAGACGCTCACCCAAGCGCAAGCGCGCACCGATGAACGCTTAACGCGCGTAGAACTTGCTGTCGAGAAATTGGCAGACGCGCAAGCGCGCACCGAGCAAGTTGTCGCTGACACGCGCGCGGATATTCTCCACATGCGCGAAGCTCTTACACGCAGTGAAGCGCGTATCGTGGACTTGCAGCAGACCGTTGGCAAATTTGGCAATCAGTTGGGCTTTGATTTGGAAGAATATACTTCCTACTTGCTGCCGCCGTACCTCCAGAGTCATTTTGAGCTTGACGTCCAAGGGTTGGGCAGAGATCATTTTCTGATGGAAGATGGAAGCCGCGCCGAAGTGGACTTGGTCGGATACGCGACGCGGAATGGGGAAGATGTATTGGTGTTGGCAGAATGTCGCACCCAAGTCGGCGGTGGCGCGATCCGCGAGCTCGCCAAGAAATTATCCGCCATCGAGCAAACGATGCCGCGTCGCAAAATTTTCAAATGTATTGTCGCGATGCGAACTCACCCCACCGCGCGTGAGGCGGCACAAGAACTTGGGATTGCACTGCTGCCGTACACGCAACTCAATCGCGAGTATTTTAGTCAAAACCCTTCTTCTGGCTAAAGGAGGGTTTTTTAATCGAAATGAGACCAACAAAAAAAACAAAACGCGCCCCGCAACCCGCGCCCTCTGGAAAAATTGCCACGCGCCGCGCGCGTCTTCCCAAATCTACTGTCGGCGGTTCGCCCGTCTTTGAAACATTCGGCGACATTCGCCCGCCGCGCGCGAAAAAGAAAATGCGCGTGGATGTTCCCGCCATTCAACAAAAAAACATGACCTTTGGCGATCAAGACGGCAGCATTTCGTGGCGCGTCTTTCGCATCATGTCCGAGTTTGTGGATGGATTTGAATTTCTATCGAAACTCGAACGCACTGTCACGTTTTTTGGTTCCGCGCGTTTGACAGAGGACAACGCCTATTACCAAAAAGCGCGCGACCTCGCCTATCGTCTCACAAAAAAGGATTCACGATTGTCACGGGCGGCGGACCCGGCATCATGGAAGCGGGCAATCGCGGCGCGGCGGAAGCGGACGGTAAAAGTGTTGGGCTTAATATCGAACTGCCCCTCGAACAAGAATTTAATCCCTACGTCAAACAAGGCATCGGCTTTCACTATTTTCTCTCGCGCAAATTCATGCTGGATTATTCCGCGCTCGCGTATGTTTTTTTCCCCGGCGGTTTCGGCACGCTCGACGAATTGTTCACCATCAGCACATTGATTCAAACAGGCAAAGCGGATCGTGATGTGCCGATTGTTTTGATCGGACGCGAATTTTGGATGCCGCTGATGGATTGGATCAAAAACGCGCATGTTGGGACGTGGCACACCGTTTCGCTCGATGATTTCGACATTTGGCGCGTCACGGATGATTTGGAAGAAGCGGCGCGGTGGATTAGCGAATAGTAGAGCGCAAATCGCGTATCGCAAACCCGAATCCTCTACGAATCGCGCTAGGCGATACGCTATAGGCGACCCGCGATACGCTCCTCAATTTTTGCGTTCCTTTCAAGCCGTGCTAAAATCTTGCCGCCATCACGCGTAAAGCGTCGCAAGCCCGACGTTGCTGTGATGGCGTTCTTGTGTCAACGTCTCATCAAACGCGGAACAAGCATCGCGTTCTAACCGTCTCTTTGGTGAATTTTCGGACACACCGTAAGCATCTTCCGCTGACATCGAAAAGGAGCAAGTCAAGCATGTTTTCTGCACGTCTCTCTCACAAATTATTCGCCGCCTTGGGCGCGCTGCTGATATTTTCCACTGCCTGCGGGGGTGGAGCGCCCGTTCCCCCAACCGCTAAACCTACAGGCGGCATTGTACGCACCCCTACTCCCGTCCCCGCCTCTGACGAAGAAGCTATCCGCCAACTGATGAATGCGGAATGTGAAGCTGTCGTTCAACAAGATATAGATCGTTTGCAAGGTATATGGGCGAACAATGGCACGATTGTGGATGCCCTGCACACCAAAGATAATCCCGCTGACGATTCGACATGGACCAATTGGACCGCCCTGCGCGACTATTACGTCAACATCGTTTTTCCCTCAAACCCGACGTTTTGCGAACATCCCAATATCCAAGTCAATATCAATGGCAACAACGCCACCGCAACGAACAGCGTCAAAATTGGCACAACGAATTGCGATAACTGTAACGCGTGGGTGTTCACCAAAGGGAATGATGGCTGGCGGATCGTCTCACTGACTTTCAATCTCAATGCACAATAAGTAACGAATTGACATTGCGCGTATTCTGCATATACTCGCCGTCAATGTCGCACCGCTTTGGTTTTTATGCGTGGTTTTATTTTACCTTCGCCACATCGGAGGTCGAATTGCCACGCGTGCCAAACGGAGCATAAATCCAAACACAGGCACACTATCATGGAGCGTGGGGTTTCGACCCCACGCTCTTTTTGTTGCGGTGTGCAGATCATCTCTTTTCGTACACCGCCGTAATGGTGTCGCGTAGGGCGAATTGCTGTGATAGAGTTCATCACCATTCGCCCAACAGGAGATTCATCATGCTCACCGCACTTGCAATGCCCAAAATCATGCCGCAGCTCATTGTTGCTGATGAGCCGCAAATCGTCTCGGAGGATTCCGCAATGGTTATTGTCATGAAACATCACGCGTCGGCAGAGGACATCGGACGCGTCGTAACGCACATTGAAGAGATGGGTTTCAAAGCGCATCTCTCGCCCGGCGCAGAACGCACGATCATTGGCGTCATTGGCGATGAACGCGCGCTCGAGCCCGATAATTTTTCGATGCTCGATGGCGTGGAGCGCTGTATGCGAATTTTGCATCCGTTCAAATTGGCGAGCCGCGATTTTCATCCCGAAGATTCGATCGTTCGCGTCAACGGCATCGCTATCGGCGGAAAAACGTTGACGATTATTGCAGGTCCTTGTTCCATCGAATCGCGCGAGCAATTGATGGAATCGGCGCACGCGGTCAAGGAAGCGGGCGCGAAACTCTTGCGCGCGGGCGCGTTCAAACCGCGCACTTCGCCATATTCGTTTCAAGGACTTGGGCTTAAAGGTCTCGAACTCTTGCGTGAAGCAAAAGAAAAATATGGCTTGCCCACTGTGACTGAAGTCATGTCGCCGAATGACGTCACGCTTATTGCACAATACGCGGACGTTTTACAAATCGGCGCGCGCAATATGCAAAATTTCGCGCTGCTGCACGCGGTTGGCGAAACGCAGAAACCGGTATTATTGAAACGCGGCATGATGTCCACGATTGAAGAACTCATTATGGCGGCGGAATATATTTTATCGCACGGGAATCATCGCGTCATGCTTTGCGAGCGCGGCATTCGCACCTTCGAAACCGCGACGCGCAACACCTTTGACATTAACGCGATCCCCGTTTTGAAACAACTCACGCATCTGCCCGTCATTGCCGATCCGAGTCACGGCACCGGCAAATGGGATTTGGTCACGCCCGTTGCGCGCGGCGCAGTGGCGGCGGGCGCGGATGGGTTGATCATCGAAGTCCATCCGAACCCATCCAAAGCCTTGAGCGATGGCGGGCAATCGTTGAAACCCGAAAAATTTGTACAGATGGTAAAGGAAGTGCGGAAGGTGGCGGAAGCGGTGGGAAGAAGTGTGTAGTGAACAGTGGTCAGTGGTCAGTGGTCAAGTGCGTAGGAGGCGTTCTCTAACGCCGAGAAACGAGAAACGAGAAACGAGAAACGTATAGAATGGAGAACGAAGAACCTGCATTTACCGATCAAACGATTGCGATAGTCGGTCTGGGCTTGATGGGCGGCTCGCTTGCCCTCGCGTTGCGTAATGTCCGCTCGCCGCAAGCGGACACCTTCGCGGCGCAAAAAATCATTGGCATCACGCGCACACGCGCGACACTCGACGCGGCATTGCAGCGCGGTGTGATTGATGTGGCGAGCGACCAATTAAGCGCGGCGCGTGACGCGGAGCTGATCGTACTCGCCGCGCCCGTTCGCACAATTCTGTCGCACCTTTCCAACCTTAAAGAAATCGCGCGCGACGGGGCATTGCTGCTCGACATGGGTTCGACGAAACGCGAAATTGTGGCGGCGATGAATCGCTTGCCCGAAAAAATTTTCGCCGTCGGTGGACATCCGATGTGCGGCAAAGAAATCGCTGGCTTTGACGCGGCAGATGCAGCTCTGTATCAAAACAAAATTTTTGTTCTCACCCCAACGCAGCGCAGTACACACAACGCGTTAAACGTCTCCCGCGCGCTCGCGCAAACCATCGGCTCACGCGTCATTGAATTGGATGCGGCGCGGCACGATGAGATTGTCGCAGCTGTTTCACATTTGCCGTACCTTGTCGCGTCGAATCTCGCGGGAACGGTGGATGAATTTGCGGGCGCGGATGAATTGGTGTGGCAGATCGCGGCGAGTGGATTCCGCGACACTTCACGTCTCGCGGCGAGTGATGTGACAATGATGTTGGATATTTTATTGACCAATAGCGAGAATGTTGCGGATTTGATGCGCGCATATTCGCGGCGCTTCGGAGTATTGGCAGATGCGATTTATGACGGGGATGAAAAAACGCTGCGCGAGTTTTTGGAACAAGCAGCAAACGCGCGTCGAAAATATCAATCTGAAATCATCCCTCAAAAATCATAAATTCCCATGTCCGAATTTCGCATCACCCTCTCCTCTCATCCCTTGCGCGGCACAATCCGCCTCCCCGCCGACAAATCCATCACGCATCGCGCGTTGATGCTTGCGCCCCTCATTCACGGCGAAACGCGCATTGAAAATTTTCTCGACAGCGAAACGACGCGCGCGACGCTAAATTGTATGCGCGCGCTGGGCGCGGAAATTGTTGAACACGATGCAACAACGTTGATTGTTCACGGGCGCGGCTTGCACTCACTTCAAGAGCCACGCGATGTTTTGTATTGTCTGGGCAGCGGCACGACGATTCGATTATTGTCTGGCATTTGCGCGGGACAACATTTTCTTGCCATTCTCGACGGAACGCCCGCGCTAAAACGTCGTCCCATGGGGCGCATTGTCGAACCATTGAAACAGATGGGCGCGACGATTCTCGCGCGCGACAATGATCGTTTTCCCCCCCTCGTTTTTCGCGGCGGAAATTTGCGCGGCATCGAATATGCGTTACCCGTTGCAAGCGCGCAAGTGAAATCCGCGATTTTGCTCGCGGGATTGTTTGCGGATTCGCCAACGACAGTCCATGAACCATCGCCCTCGCGCGATCACACCGAACGGATGCTGCGCGCGTTGAATGTTTCTGTCGAAAATCTTTCCGCCACAACCATTCGCCTAACTCCAACCTCCAACTTCCAACTTCCAACCTCCAACCTCCAACTTCCAAACGATTTTTCCTCCGCCGCGTTTTTCATTGTCGCCGCGCTGCTTTTAAAAAAATCTGAATTGATTTTAGAAAACGTCGGATTGAATCACGGGCGCACAGGTTTGCTCGACGCGTTGACGCGGATGGGGGCAGCGTTCGAGATTCAAAATCGGCGCGAGGAAAATGGCGAACCCATTGGCGACGTTTTTATTTCCGCCGCCGATTTGCGCGCGACGCAAGTGGGGGGGGATCAAGTGCCGCGCATGATTGACGAGTTTCCGATTTTTGCAATTGCGGCAACACAGGCGCGCGGCGAAACGCGGGTGCGCGATGCACAAGAATTGCGTATCAAAGAAAGTGATCGCGTTGCCACCGTCGCGCAAGAATTACGCAAAATGGGCGCACAGATTGAGGAACAGGAAGATGGTTTTACGATTGTGGGTCCGACAACATTGCGCGGCGCGCGCGTGAACGCGCACAACGATCATCGCCTCGCCATGTCGCTGGCGGTGGCGGGGTTGATTGCGGAGGGGGAAACGACCATTGAGGGTTGGGAATGTGTGGCGGATTCGTTTCCGAATTTTGTTGAGTTGTTACGCGTGGTCAGACACTGAAAACGCGAATCCACGCGAATCAAAACGAATCTACGCGAAAAAATCAAACTTGGGACTTATGCATGTCATTTCGAGCGGAGCGAGAAATCTCGGTTTGCTCAGCGAGATTTCTCGCAAAACCGCTCGAAATGACAATTGTGTGGAAGACCTAAAACTAAAAAATCAAACTAAAAAATTCGTTTAGATTCGTAACGATTCGCGTAGATTCGCGTTTCGATCCTCTGGCACACCTCAAGCTAGCGTGATGAAATACCTTTACCTCTTCGGCTATCCCCTCGGACACTCGATTTCGCCCACGATGCAAAATGCCGCGCTGCATGAACGCGGGATCCGCGCGACGCGGTACGTCAAAAATCCAATGCCGCCCGAAAAAATGCGCGAAATGATTTTGGCGTTGCGCGCGCCACATTGTCTTGGCGCGAATGTGACGGTGCCGCACAAGCAGACGATTCTGCCGCATCTGGATGAACTGACGGAACTCGCACGCGAAATTGGCGCGGTGAATACGATTCTCAAACGCGATGGAAAATTGATTGGCGACAACACCGACGCGTATGGATTTATTCAAGCGCTGCGCGTGCGTCACGTTAACGCGGCAAAAACGCGCGTGGCGATTTTGGGCGCGGGGGGCGCGGCGGCGGCGGCAGGGTACGCGTTGGCGCAAGAAGGCGCGCGCGAAATCATTTTGTTGAATCGCACACTGACGCGCAGTGTCGAGCTCGCGGATCGGTTGAATCAAAAATTTCCACAGCTCGCGCTGGCGATCAATGATTGGGACGCGCTGCCGCAGATGCAATTGATCATTAACGCCACTTCGGTTGGCATGGCACCGCGCGTGGACGAGTCGCCGCTGCCCACAAAATTTGTTTTGGCAAAGCACGCCGTTGTCTTTGACCTTGTGTATAATCCGCCTGCGACAAAATTTTTGCGCGACGCGAAACGCGACGGGGCGCGCGGGATTGGCGGTTTGGAGATGTTGATTTATCAAGGGGCGCGCGCGTTTGAATTGTGGACGGGGGAACGTGCGCCGATTCGCGTGATGCGCGCAGCTGCGACGAACGCGCTGCAAGAGTTGATGCGTGCATCGCAGATCCGTACATCGCACACGGGGTGAGCCGATGAGCAATGATGCTTTGATCGAAACGTGGAACATTCACAATCGCATTCACTTGTACATGCTTGACGCGATCAAACCGGATGCGCTGGCGGGCGTTTCGCTTTCCAAAGGGCGCAGCGTGGGACAGCAATTCGCGCACATTCATAACGTTCGGCTCGATTGGCTCAAACCGTCTGCGCCTGAATTGATCGAGGGCATGAGCAAAATTGAAAAAGAAACAGCGGAGGATAAAGCGCGATTGAAAAAATGTTTGAAGGAATCGGGGGAAGCGATTGCGGCGTTGATCGAAAAAAGTATTGCAGCGAATGGCAAGGTCAAAGGTTTCAAACCGCATGTCACCGCGTTTGTTGGTTACATGATTTCACACGAATCGTATCATCGCGGCGAAATCGGCATTATTCTCGCGCAGTCGGGCAATCCGTTGGACAAGAAAACGGCGTATGGGATGTGGGAGTGGGGGGTGAGATAGTTTGGTGGTTCGGTGGTTCGGTGGTTAGGTAGTTCAGTAATCAGTAATCAGTGGTCAGTGGTCAGTGATTGGTAAGGCGATATGCGATATGCGATTTGCCATTCGCGATCTGCCATTCGCCATCCGCGATACGCTATGCTGCGATTTTTAACTTCGGGTGAGTCACACGGACCCGCGCTTTCCTGCATCGTCGAAGGACTGCCTGCAGGATTGCCGATTTCGATTGAGGAGATCAATCGCGATTTGCTGCGCCGCCAGACGGGCTATGGCGCGGGCGCGCGGATGAAGATTGAACGCGATACTGTACAAATTACGGGCGGGGTTGTGAACGGCGCGACGATTGGCGGACCTGTCGGGATGTTGGTGGAAAATCTGGATTGGAAAAATTGGAAGGATAAAATCACACCGCCGCAAACGATTCCGCGCCCTGGTCATGCTGATCTCGCGGGCGCGACGAAATATGATTTGCAAGATTTACGCATGGTGGGCGAACGCGCGAGCGCGCGGGAAACGACGATGCGCGTCGCGGCGGGTTCACTCGCGCGACAATTGTTATCTCAATTCAACATCGTCGTCGGAAGTTATGTGACGGAGATTGGCGGCGAGATTGCGGAACTGACTGACATTTCGTACACGGAACGTTTTGTGCACGCGGAAGCGAGTGATGTGCGCGTGTATGATGAAGCGAGCGCGGAACGGATTCGCAAACGGATTTATGCGGTGATGCAGGCAAAAGAGACTGGCGGGGGAGTGATTGAAACCGTCGCGTTGAATTTGCCAGTCGGACTTGGCTCGCATGTGCATTGGGATCGGAAATTGGATGGACGGTTAGCTCAAGCGATCATGAGTATTCATTCGGTCAAGGGCGTTGAGATTGGCAACGCGTTTGAGAACGCGCGGAAATTGGGGACGCAGGTGCAAGATGAGATATTTATCGAGTCCCTCACCCCCGACCCCTCTCCTAGAGGGAGAGGGGTGAAGGTGTATCGTAAAACGAATCGCGCGGGCGGGCTCGAAGGCGGTTTGACGAATGGTGAACCGTTGGTGATTCGCGCGGCGTTCAAGCCGATTGCGACGACGTTGACGCCGATTCATTCGATTGATGTGACGACGCGCAATGCAGCTATGATGATTTATCAGCGTTCCGATCTGGTGCATATTCCGCGCGCGTGTGTGATCACCGAAGCGATGGTGTGTTTGGTGCTGGCGGATGCAATGCTGGAAAAATTTGGCGGCGATAGTTTGCGCGAAATGAAGGCGCATTTTGACGCGTGGAATCCACAACTGCCAAGGCAGGATTGAGAACCGCGAATCTTCGCGAATCTAAGCGAATGAAAATAAAGATTCGCGAAGATTCGCGTAGACTTGTCCCGAAGGCATGCCCCGAAGCATTGAGGGGATTGAGGGATTCGCGGTTTGCTAAAATGGATCGTCGAAATATCGTATTGACGGGTTTCATGGGGACAGGTAAAACGTCCGTCGGAGCTGCGCTGGCGAAATTGTTGGAGCGCAAGCTGGTGGACATGGACACCTGGATTCAGGCGCGCGAAGGACAGACTATCGCGGAAATTTTTGCGGAACGCGGGGAAGCGTATTTTCGTGAATTGGAAAGCGCGTTGGCGCACGAATTGGGCGCGAGTGAAAATTTGGTGATTGCGACGGGCGGCGGCGCGCTGGTGAATCCCGAAAATCGCGCGGTGTTTGCAAACGCGCAAGTGATTTGTCTCGACGCGAGTGTGGAGGAAATTTTGTCTCGGTTGAATGGGGCGCAGGATCGTCCGTTGTTGCAGGGAGACAAGAATACACGGATACAGGAATTACTCGCCGCGCGGCGCGAGGTATACAACGCGATTGCGATGCACGTAAGTACAAATCAACGCACGCCCGATGAAATTGCGCGCGAGATTTTGGAACGAATCGAGACGCGCGAAATTTCGGTGCGGACGCCGAACGACGCGTATTCGATTTTTTTGGGCGATGGTCTGTTGGATCGCGTGGGTGAATTTTTGCGCGACAAAAAATTTGCGTCGCGCTGCGCGGTAGTGACGAATCCGACTGTCGGCGCGTTGTATGCCGAACGCGTTTGCGAATCGCTGCGCGCGCAACATTTTTCCCCGACGCGCATTGAAATTCCTGATGGGGAACAATACAAAAATCTCGACACGCTCCGCGAGTTGTACGATCAATTCATTGTGGCGAAATTGGAACGGCGTTCGCCCATTCTCGCACTGGGTGGCGGGGTAATTGGCGATACGGTGGGTCTTGCAGCTGCGACATATTTGCGCGGCGTGCCGTTCGTGCAAATTCCGACAACGCTGCTGGCGATGGTGGATTCGAGCATCGGCGGCAAAGTGGCGGTGGATCATCCGTCGGGAAAAAATTTGATCGGCGCGTTCAAATTTCCTGTGTGTGTGATTGCGGATTTGAATGTGTTGCAGACGCTTGCTGCGGAGGAATTTCGCGCGGGGATGGCGGAAGTGATCAAACACGGGGTGATTGGGGATGCGGGGTTGTTTGGGGAGGTGGGAAAACAGGGAGACAGGGAAATAGGGGAAATTAGTGGTGAGTTGTTGGAACGGGCGCTGCGGGTGAAGATTGAAATTGTGGAACGGGATCCGTTTGAAGAAAATGTGCGGGCGCATTTGAATTTGGGGCATACGTTTGGACAGGCGATTGAAAAATTAGCGGAATATCAGATGCGTCACGGGTACGCGGTGGCGATGGGGATAGCTGTGGCGGCGCGGTTGGCAGCGAATATAAATTTTTGTGATGGAAATACGCGCGATGAAATTGTTGCTTTGTTGGAAAAATATGAATTGCCTACGCGTGTGCCGAATGAATTTTCGGCGGAACAAATTTTGGATGCGATGGGAGCAGACAAGAAAATTCAAGATGGGAAATTGTGTTTGATCTTGCCGCGCGAAATTGGGCGCGTGGAAATTGTGGGGGATGTGGCGCGGGAGGAGATTGTGCGCGCGCTGAACGAGTCGTTTTGAATTTATGATTTATGATTTTTGATTTATGATTTTGCAAAGGCAGTCTCGCAGAATAAATCAAAAATCAAAAATCCAAAATCATCAATGAATGTCCTCATTTTGCACGGTCCCAACCTCAACCTGCTCGGTCTGCGCGAACCCGACGTGTACGGCAAAGAGACGTTGGATGACATCAACAACATGCTGAACGCGATTGCGCGCGAACACGGCGTCGAATTACGCATCGCGCAATCGAATCACGAGGGCGCGTTGCTTGACGCGCTGCATGAGGCGCGGACGTGGGCGCATGGCGTTTTGATTAACCCTGGCGCGTTCACGCATTATTCGTACGCGCTGCGCGACGCGATTGCGGGGATTGAGAAACCGTGTATCGAAGTGCATCTGTCGAATGTTCACAAGCGCGAAGAATTTCGCCATCGTTCCGTGTTGGCAGCGGTGTGTGTGGGACAAATTGTGGGGTTGGGCTGGCGGAGCTATACGTTGGGATTGATGGGGTTGATAGGGATTTTGAAAAAAAGCGCGCCGCCGATATGATGCCGAATCAAAGGAGCCATGCTTGATGCTTGCAGTCAACAAAATTTATCAAGGCGATTGTTTTGATCTGATCACGCGCATAGAGGACGCGTCAGTTGATCTGATTGTATGCGATGGACCGTATGGGGTGACGCAATACGAGTGGGACCAAGTACGGAACATTCAAGAATTTAATTTGGGTCTGATTCAAATTTTTTCGCGCGTGCTCAAACCGGGGGGCGCACTTTATCTTTTTGGCAAACCCGATTGCCTTGATTTTGTTGACTATCGCCCGTATCTGAACCTAAATTCCAAAATTGTTTGGTATCAACCGAGCCGCCTCGCGCAAGGGCGCAGCAATTTTACAAACAATTACGACATCATTTGTTATTTCACCAAAGCAAAAGCAAAGACCTTTAATCTGGATGCGATTCGCGTGCCGCAACTTGTCGAACTCGAACACCGCTTGCGCGTGGAACGTGTGCCGTCGGTGGTGAATGGGAAATTTGGCAAGACGCGGTTTAGCGCAGACGGCAAGAATCCTGGCGATGTGTGGGGTGACATCAAACAACTCACGTACAAATCGCAAGAGTTGTTGGATCGCGAGTTCTTGAACACGATTCAAAAGCCAATAAAGTTGATTGAACGAATTGTAAAAGCGAGCTCGAACGAAGGTGATTTGGTACTCGATCCCTTTGCGGGGGTGGGAACGACGCCTGCGGTGTGTCAACGCTTGAAACGCGATTTTATTGCGTTCGAACTCAATGCGGATTTTGTGCGCGTGTGCAATGAGCGTTTGCAATTTCGCATGTGGGATTTTCTGAAAAGTGGGCAAGCGCGAATGGGCGCGTGATTTATCGGGTTGAGCTGTAGAAAAATGTTCATGTATATCGGTTGGGCTGGCGGAGCTATACGTTGGGGTTGATGGGGTTGATAGGGATTTTGAAAAAGAGTGAGCCGCCGATGTAACTGATATTTGCCAAGCATATACGCGGGGTGTAGAATTTTGCAAGCTACGCGTGGCGTTGTGCAAAATGAAAAGAGGATCGAACAATGGCAGTCATCTCCATGTTTTATGGAATCATCGTCTCGATGTATTTCTTTGATTCGCGCAGACATCATCTTCCGCATGTTCACATCAAGTGTGCGGAGCAAGAAGCGGTGTTGGGAATTGCCAGCGGCGAAATGTTGGAGGGCGTACTCAAGCCGAACAAATTGAAATTGGTGCAGGCGTGGATGGAGATTCATCAAGAGGAATTGATGGCGGATTGGGAACTCGCAAGTCATGGACAACCCGTGTTCCGAATTGAGCCATTGCGTTAGGAGGGTTATGAATCCTAGAGTAAAAACTGTCAAGCCAAATCCTGATTACACGATCACGTTGACCTTTGCAAATGGCGAGGTGCGACGATTCGATGTCAAGCCCTATTTGGACAAAGGGTTCTTTCAAGAATTGCAAGACCTGAGCAACTTTAATTCGGTCAAACCCTTCTTGGGGAGCGTCCAATGGCGGGATGGTCAAGATTTTTGCCCCGATACATTGTATGAGGACAGCGTGCCTATGAATGAAAAAACCAAAGTGGCTTTGGAAGAGGCAATAGTTTAATGTTGGCACGTACCGCAAAGAGGAACATTTTATTCGGTGGTAACCAAGAAAAAGAGACGAACTCCAAAACGGCAATTCGTCCCTCATGTCCCATAGAACTAGACTGTGTCATACTTGCGTAAAGCAAGCACAGTCAGGCACCCCCTGCGAGGACGATTCGTTCTATAGGTAAGTGTTGCTACCATAAACTCGCGCGCCGAACTTGTCAAAAAAATTTCGCCATCGTTCCGTGTTGGCGGCGGTGTGTGTGGGACAAATTGTGGGATTGGCGTGGCGGAGTTATACGTTGGGGTTGATGGGGTTGATAGGGATTTTGAAAAAGACTGAGTCGTCCATCCATAGTGATCTTGCGGATTCGCATCAAGCAGAGCACAAAAGGGCGAGTGAACTGAAACCATTGCCCCAGACAGTTTCTAGAATGGCGGTGCTCTGTTGATTTCACCAAGTTAAAGAGAACTGAACATTGGGGGTGCGATGGAAAAAGGGGCAAGTAATTTAGTCTGTTTGTGTCCGGATACTATCGACCTGTATTTAATTTTGCGTTGACCGTCTGTGCCACACAATATGAGATTGAAAGAATTTCATGATTTTTCGGATTTCTTGGCAACAAATCTTGGACAAATCTCTGTACAACTTTCAAGAACTTTCCCTGCACGTTCATGATGGATTATCCCCATTGCACAAAGCATCCCATGCATGTACTGGGTCGTAAGACCTTCATCAGCGCTGATTCCCAACTCCTTATACAAATCACCGATGTCATTTGCGAACAGGGGCGTACGCGCACCCTTTTGTATCCTATCTGTTAGCAACGTAACACTTGAAATATATGACCAATAAAAGCCAGGATTGCTCGTACGAACAGGATCATATTTTACTTGCCAATCATTTACTTCGTATACGTGGAATTCATTTCCCTTTTCTGTTGTGACATGCTTACCGATCAAGCGCTCAAGGCACCGCCGATCTTGATCATGATTGGTCGGTTCAACTATTCTACCCGAAATTTCTTTTTCCAATTTTCGTAATTCTTCCGCCTCAACCGCGCCTAACAAACTCACGAACTCTCTCATGGTTCTGATATCACCAAGAGCATCTTCTACTGAGAAAGTTCTTTCATGCGCTACGTCATTCCGAATATACCTTAACTCGCGCACGTAACGATATGCACCCGGTTTCAGTACTCCCTTAAAGACACTGTCCCAATTCCCCTTGATGACATTCAACGGATTCTGAACGTCGAGCATTTGGAATTGATCGGGAATAGATTTCCCGGAGTCGCCTAGCTCTCCGAGCATTTCAGGGGTCAGATAATTCACAATGCCTTTTTCCCACCATTCTTGCCTATATTTGTTTCGCAGTTTCCCATTTACAAAGGCAGTCATCGCTCGTTTGAGAAGAAAGAGACCGCTCCGGACGTTTTCTGCAGGATCATTGGACATTCTTAACCTCCCGCTTATCCCCAGTTCGCCAAATTACTGAACACTCGCGCGCTTCTCGATTACACTATCCAGTGTAACTTAACAAGCAGATGGCTATAACGGCACATCACTTTCTCCCTCACCCTTTTCCGCGCTCGCCTCAACTCTCCCCTCACTCACCCCCATCACCTTCGCCCGTTCCAAAAACTCGTCCGTAAAATCATCCAAATCCGTCGCGCTCACGATCGCTTGTTTTGCGTTGAGAATCGCGTGCGAGAGCGCGCTTACGATTTTTTGTCGGTCAGGTCTTTCAGCGTTTGGCGAATTTGGCTAAGTACTGCCGAGTTAACTTGTCCGAAGGGCTTGACGATGATGGATTGGGACAATGCGTAGATTTTGTCCACGCGTATTCTGGATGGACGATGGAGCGTACCTTTCTCAAGTCCACAGAGGTAATCGCGAGACTGTAATCCGCTGCCGCGGGATTTGAAGTCATCGCGACAACAACAATGTCAGTCCGCGCGCTATTGTAAGCATCGTTGGACACGATTACAACGGGTCGCCGCTTTTGCGATGAAAGGTCAGTGAACGGAATTGGGATGAGGACAATCTCACCTTGTTTAGCCATTGTTCCAATCCTCGTCGTCCCAGGGATTGTTCCAGAAATCAAGACTGCTCTCGGAAGCCATCTGCAAATCGTCAAACGTATCGTCGGCGGCAAGAATAAAGACAACCAGATGCGCGCCAGCAGGAAATGGAACAGAAAATTCGACATGCCCGTTTTCCATTACTTGAACATCGTACTTGAGCGCGGTTTGTTGCATCATCTAAATCACCTCCACTCACTCACCCGTTCCCTTTTAGAACGGCACTTGATTTTCCGCATCCGTTCGTTGCTCGCTCCGTTCCTCAGCCGCCCCAATTCTCCCCTCACTCACCCCCATCACCTTCGCCTTCTCCAAAAACTCTTCTGTAAAATCATCCAAATCCGTCGCGCTCACAAGTGCTTGTTTCGCATTGAGAATCGCGTGCGATAACGCGGCGCGGCGCGGTTTGTCCAATTCGGACATTACATCGTCCAACAACAAGACAGGTTCTTCGCCCGTTTCCGCGCGCATCAATTCGATTTCTGCGAGTTTCAAACAGACCGCAATCGTGCGTCCTTGTCCGCGCGAGGCGTAAGTGGTCATGTCCACGCCGTCAATCGTGAAACGCAAATCGTCGCGGTGCGGACCGACGAGCGTTAATGCTGCGCCGACTTCTTTGGTTCGCAAGTCCGCGAGTTGTTGTTTGAACGCGGTGGCAATTTGTTCGAGCGGCGCGGCGGGGGGGGTGATGCCCAATCCAAGCTGCCGCGTATCGGGTTGGGTAAATGACTCGATTGGGATGGTGGGTTGATAGTGCAACTTTAACGGCTCGTGTTTCGCGGTGAGACGCGGGTGAATCTCAGCTACGAGGTTGTTGTAGGTGTCAATCGCTTGCGCGCGCCGCGCCATCAGGTATGCGCCATTTTCCGCGAGTTTGTTGTTCCACGGTTCCAATTCCGCCGCGTTAAAGGAACGTTCGCGAAATTCTTTCAATAACGCGTTGCGCTGTTCCAACACATTCCCGTACTGCGAAAGCGCGCGCGAGTATTTGGGATCAATTTGCGAAAGCGTCGTGTCGAGATAACGGCGGCGATCTCCGGGCGAACCAAAAACGAGATCCAAATCTTCGGGCAGAAAAAGGACGACATTGAGATTGCCCAACAGATCGAGCGCGCGTTTATTCACGCCGTTGACTTTGATGCGTTTGCTGACGCGCGCAATCGTCAAATCGCGTTCTTCGCCCGTCACTAACACAATTTCCAAATCAATTGTTTGCCCACTCGCGCGTTCGACTTTCGCTTCCACGCGCGCATAGGGAATCGGTTCGCTCGCCGCGCCCCAATGGATCAATTCGCGTTCTGCGCCCGCGTGCGGCGAACGCGCGGTGGCGAGAAAAAAGATCGCTTCGAGCAAATTGGTTTTGCCTTGCGCGTTGTTGCCGTGCAATAATGTAATGCCCGACGCGAAATCTATTTCGAGATGCGCGTAATTGCGAAAGTGGGCGAGGGCGAGGTGGGAGAGGAACATAAGGGATGAGGGATGAGAGATAAAGGGTGAACGCGATGTAATCATCGCCTCATCCCTCATCCCTCATCCTTTATTCAGACGTTAAATGATTTGCGAACGTCGGGGATGAGGAGATAGATAAAGATAATGATCGGCAGCAGCGCGTTTGTCACGGTGGCGAGAATCGCCGCGCCGCCGCTGCCGAGGATGGCAATGACGACGCCGAGAACAGAGACGCCTGTGGCGATGATGCCGAGCCACCACGCCCATGAACGCAAATTCCACGCGCCGTAGGCAAAGATGATTTGCAAAATTGGACCAATCACCAAGAGCGCGGTGACAAGAATCAAAACCGCGCCAACGACTTGGGTAATTCCTGTGGGAATCAATGCGCCAACGATGCCTGCGGCAAACAACGGCGAAGCGCCGCACAAACCGAGCAAGCCGCTGATGAGCGAAAGAATTGCAATGATGGTGATACCTGTGGGACGAGTCATTTTATTTTCCTCCGTAAAAGAATTGCGCGAATGGTTCCGCGTATTATAATCGCAAATGGCGCGCAAGTGTGAACGCGCGGCTGACAATCTTATAAATGATTCCTCACCCACAACCGCACGAAAACGCGAATCCTCGCGAATCGTTCCGAATCTTTGCGAATCTTTTTTGTTTTTTGATTCGCAAAGATTCGTGTTTTTGATTCGCGTAGATTCGCGTTTCAATCCGCGTGGCAAGTCAATAACCAACTCTATTTTCAAGGAGATCAGTATGTCTGAAAATTTTCGCAAGTATTTGGATTTTGCCATCGAGACCGCGTATCTCGCGGGTCGTCTCACGCTCGGCTATTATCAAACAGGCGTGCGTCCCGATTTCAAGACGGATGATTCGCCCGTGACCGTCGCGGATAAAAAAGCGGAGGAGTTGATTCGCGCGCGCATTGAAAAAAATTTTCCGCGTCACGAAATTTTGGGTGAAGAGTTCGGACAGCGCGACGCGTTTCAACACGCGTCGCATCGGTGGATTATTGATCCGATTGATGGGACGAAAGCATTTACGCGCGGGATTCCGTTGTATTCGGTTTTGATTGGCTTGGAAATCGAAAATAATGTCGAGGTGGGCGTGGCGTATTTTCCCGCGTTGGATGAAATGGTGGCGGCGGCGACGGGCGAAGGATGCTGGTGGAACGGACGACGCGCGCAAGTTTCCGATGTGAGCGATTTGTCGCGCGCGTATGTGGCGTTCAGCGATCCGCGTTTGTTTGATCAATACAATCGCCGCGATGATTGGGAAAAAATAAAAAACGCGACGTACCATCGCGGCGGCTGGGGCGACGCGTATGGCTACGCGTTGATTGCAACGGGACGCGCGGAACTGATGCTTGATCCTGTCATGGAAGCGTGGGACTGTGCGCCGTTCCCGCCGATTTTGTCCGAAGCGGGCGGCTACTTTGGGGATTGGAAGGGGGATCGTACGATTTGGGGGCAAGAGGCGTTGGGGACGACGAATGTGTTGTTAGAGCAGGTGTTGGAGATGATTGAAAAATAAAAACAAACCCGTTTTCTTGGCGAAAACGGGTTTGTTTTTATTTTTCAATCAGATGGATTTACCCATATACAATTCCCCCAACTCAAACCCCAACTTCCGATAATACTCGCGTGTGCCAATTGCGGAGATGACTGCCATCCGTTTGAATCCCGCGCCGCGCGCAATTCCTATCGCGTGTTCCGCAAGCTTGCGTCCCAAACCCGAATGTTGCGCGTTCCCATTATTACTTGCGCCGAGTTCCAGTGCGGGTCCGTAAATGTGCAACTCGCGCACCATCGCGCTGCCATGCAACTCTGGCAAAATTTCCTCGCGCGGCACATCGTCATGCGGCAAACTCAAACGCAAGAATCCCGCGAGTTTTCCGCGCGGCGTAAGGTATTGCAAAAAATGTTCTGTCGTCGCGTCGGTTTCATAAACGTAATCTCTAATCTCTAATTCTCCAATCTCCAATCTCTCATTCCGCAGTTCACGGCAGCGAATACATTCACACTTCCAGCCGCGCGTTTTCATTTCTTGCTGCACCACGACGCGCAGATTCGATTGCGTGCTGCCTGCGGCGATATATTGCGCGGGGATGTCGCGGATGACGCGATTGATGCGGCAGTAGGGGGGAGTGAACCGTTTTGCTTGCGCCAGTGTTTCAATCAATTCCGCGTCCGTGTACGGGCGATATTTTCCCTGCTTCCACAATGCGTACAATTCCGTCCCTTGAATCAACATGCACGGATACACTTTGAGTTCGTCGGGGCGCAGCGCGACATCGTTCCACAAATTTTCGTAATCGCGCACATCGCCTTCGGGTGTCGCGCCGTACAAATTTGGCATCCAATGTAAATGCAATTTGAAACCCGCGAGGCGCAAGAGCCGAACGGCGCGGCGCGTATCCTCAATCGTGTGATCGCGCCGATTCATTTCCAAAATTTTATCGTCCGTGCTTTGCGCGCCGAGTTGAATTTTCGTCATCCCCAGCCAACGCAAGCGGCGCACTTCGTCCATGTTGATATAATCAGGACGCGTCTCAATCACCATGCCGACGCAACGATGTCTCGCATTCTCGTTTCTCGTTTGCGCCTCCTCCAACGTTTTGGCTGCATCCCCCTCATTCATCGCATCCAAACATCTTCGCACGTACCATTCCTGATATTTTTTCGGATACGCTGACCACGTTGCGCCGATGATGAGCAGTTCGATTTTATCAATCGGATGCCCCATCGCGTCGAGCGTGTCCATCCGCGCCTTTGTAGATTTGTATGGATCAAAGCGCGCGCGCATGGCGCGCTGCACGGCGGGTTCATCGGGCAAATAGCTGCGCGGCACGCCTTTCGCGTCGGGACAAAAAATGCAGTCGGCGGGACACGGATACGGACCCGTGAGAACGGCGACGGGCGCGACGCCGCTCATCGTGCGCGTCGGTTTCATCCGCAAGCGTTCAAACAATTCGCGCTCGAACGGAATGACGCCTTGCGCGGCGAGTTCTTTGTACGCGTTGACGATGTGCGTGTGCGGCACCGAATTGCCATCCGCGCCGTGAACGTGCTTGACCATCAGCGCGTTGAGCTGCGCGGCGGTTAATTTTTCGGACGCGCGCACGAGGTCAAAAAAAGTGAGAAGTTGAGACGTTTCCATTTTACAATTCGATCAGAGTACTGGGCGTAATCCCTCGCAGCGCGGTTTTCAATTTTTCCGCCAACCCCAAAACAATCTCATAATGATTTGAGGGAAAGACGATAATCGAGATTTTGAATCGCTTTAAATTCTGTTGATGCCGCAAACTTTGATCGGCGGTGAGGAAAACGTCAAACTGTTGATCGGCTCTTTTCAAGAGCTCGCCATTCTTTACACCTGCCCAACCCATTGACTGAACGGTAGAGACCTCGTGTTCCGACAAGTTCTTTTTCAACGCGCGCGGCATCCCTTCGTCCATCAAGATTTTCAAGCGCACACCAGCCCTGCCAGCAATTGCGGCGCGGCTTCTAAAAGACGGAGCGCATCTTGGCGGTTCATGGATGGAAATTCGTCTATGATCTCGTTGACGGTAAAGCCATCCGCGAGATAATCAAAGAGCGTCTGCACAGGCACGCGCGTGCCGCGAAAGACGGGTACGCCGCCCATGATTTCAGGATCAATCGTGATGGGCAAATCTGTTGACAGCTTGGTGTTCATAATTCTTCTCCTTTTCCTCAAATCAAGCGAATCCCCGTTTTCACCACTTTGGAAATGATCGTCGGCGCGTCATTCCAACGCTGAAATTCGGGGGGCGTGTTGTGTAACTTAAACACGCTCAAGGGATGCTTTGAGCGGCACTGCAAGCGATGGCTGCTGCTTTGCAAAGTGCGCGGCAAAATCAATGATGGTAAAACCCACCACCTTTTTCGTCGTGGGATCCACCCGCAAAATAAAATCGTCATTCACTTCCACATAATCCGTAAATTCGGATTTGCCTGTGGAAAAGTACAAAACATCCGCTTCTTGGTCATACAGAATCCGCACATGCTCTTTCATGGAATCACCTCACCTGTTTTGGGTATGCCGTAATAATAAACTTGCTTGAAGCGAGCCGGACAATGACATGAATGTGCGTGTAGCCAAAGGGTAAATTTTGAAAGGTTTTCGCGTAACGGTATTTTAGTGGGTCTGCTGCCGCTTGCTTGCGCGTTCCAGAGCGAACCGCCTCCAAAACTTGTTCAAGCAGCTGCTCCAATTCCCAATGCCCTTCGATGATGTGTTGCCAACGCTCGTCGGTTAATGTGATCTCATTCCCCACGCGATCGCGCACGGTCCAGGCCATTATGTGCTCTCCCCTTCGATCCGAGATCAAGCGCGGAGGTTGAACGCGTCAATGCTGAAATTGCTTTGGTGGGTAGTTGAGCGGATGCACAGTTTTTCGCTGGCGCGCACGAGCTCAAAAAAGGTGAGAAGTTGAGAGGTTTCCATTTTACAATTCGATTAGAGTGCTGGGGGTGATTCCTTGCAAGGCGGTTTTCAATTTTTCTGTCAAGCCCAAGATAATATCAATCCGCGTTGACGGAAAAACGATAATGGAGATGTCAAATCGTTTCAAATTCTGTTGATGCCGCAAATTTTGATCGGTGGTCAGCAATACATCGAATTGTTTGTCCGCTCTTTTCAACAACTCGCCATTCTTGAGACCAGACCAGCCCAATTCTTGAACCCGCGAGACTTGATGTTCCGTCAAGCTCTTTTTCAAAGCGCGCGGCATTCCTTCGTCAAACAAAATTTTCATGCGGGTACTGCGCTCACCAAATAGCGTGGCGCTGCCTCTAAAACTTTAATTGCATCTTGACGGTTGATAGAGGGAAACTCGTCAATGATCTCGTCAAGAGAGTAGCCGTCGGCGAGATTAACAAACAGTGTTTGCACAGGCACACGCGTTCCGCGAAACACGGGCGTGCCGCTGTGGATTTCGGGATCAATCGTGATGGGTAAATCTTTTGGTAACGTATTCATTCGCTCACCTTTTTCTAAATCAATCGGATCCCCGTTTTCACCACTTCAGAAATGATCGTCGGCGCGTCTTTCCAACGATGAAATTCGGTGGGCGTGTAGCAGAGGGGGTCAACAATGAAATTGTGATCGTTCCAGATTCCTGTTTTCACCAAAAACTTGGAACGGCGTTTCGTCCGTTCTCCGCGCGCAAATTTTTTGGAAACGATCAACAGATCGAGATCGCTCCAACGCTGCGGCTTGCCATGCGCGTACGACCCGAAAAGCCATACTTGTTCGGGCATATAGAGTTCTTGAATCGTTGGCAAATGATTCTGAACGAACTCATTCACTTTTGGATGGCTCAGCCGTTTCTGAATTCTTTTGTTGTGCATCATCACACTCCGCTTGAATCATCGGCAATGCGGAAGCCGTCAACTTAATAATGTTTTGTGCATCCTCACGCGTTGCCAAAGCAAAAGGCATCGGACCTTCGGGTTCTGGATAGCGCAATAAAAAATAGAGGTCTTGCAACTTGAGCAACGTCGCATCCAATAAAGGGCGCATCTGCGTCTCGTCAGCAAAAAAAGTAATCTCATGGGTGCGCGGGGCAAATTCATGCTTCTGTGCGATATAAAGCGCCTTTAATGCCTTCTCCAACGCTTGCTCGCAAGACACGATTGCGACATCATAGACGCGTATCTTGAAATTCTTGCGCGCGTTTTCCAAATCATGGCGCGCTTGATCCATCCAGCGCGCCGCTTGAATGGGAACCTCTTTGCCCTTGAGCTTGATCGCTTTACGTTTTGCCATACGCGTTTATAATCTTAATCGTGGACGCCGAAACCGTCAACAAACTTTTGGCAATTAACCGCGCGTTTTATGCCCAATTCAGTGCGGCTTTTTCCGACTCGCGTTCGAGCGAACGCTTCAACATCGAACCGTTTCGGACATATCTCGCGAACGACATTCGCTTGCTCGACGCGGGCTGCGGCAACGGACGTTTGGCGGGAACGTTGGAACGCGCGGGCTATGCGCTCGATTATGTGGGCATTGATGGTTCGCCCGAGCTGATCACGTTTGCTGAAAAAAATTGCGCGGGGTTGAAAAATGTGCGCGCGCAATTTCGCGTCGTTGATCTCACAACGGCGCGCTGGAGCGAATCCGCACACGACGCGTCGCCCTTCGACATCATCGTTTCCCTCGCCGTCTTGCATCACATTCCCAGCTTTGAATTGCGCGCGCAGGTGTTGCGCGAAATGCGCGCGTTGTTGAAACCGCGCGGCATTTTCGTCATGTGCAATTGGCAATTTTTGAAGAACGAACGGTTGCGGAAAAAAATTGTCAAATGGAAGCAATGGATTACTGACGACTGGAGACTGGAGACTGGAGACTATTTACTTGATTGGAAACGCGGCGGGGTTGGGTATCGTTACGTGCACCTCGTGGATGAAAAGGAAGTGAACGAATTGGGACGCGCGAGTGGTTTTCAAGTCATCGAACAATTTTCCGCCGACAACGATTTGAATTTGTATAGCATTCTGCAAAAGACATAGAGCCTTTTATCGCGCGCCTTGATGGTGGTGTCGAAAAAAATGGCGGCGGAAAAATTTTCCGCCGCCATTTTTTTGTGCGCTTTTATTTTTCAAACGCCCCAATATCACAGCGCGCGCCGCCATTGCCATCCCCGTCGGTGGGACGGACACTGCCGCGTTGATCGGTTGTGAGCGGCACACCTAACTCGCCTTTGCAACCACTCGCTTCCCCCGCGTCAATGGCGTAGCTCCCAATTGCCAGCGCATTCGTCCACGTCGGACCGCCGTTGTTTGCGAGCGTTACTACATTCGCAATCGGATTGTAAATGTTGTTGGTTGTCAAGCCATTAATCGTGCAGCCCGCCGTATCGGTGAGCAAGTTGTAATCGTTTGAATTCACGATCCCCGCGCAGTCCGAAATCGTCGCCGTTCCATTCACCATGTTGAACGAGAGCAATGTGTTTTTCAGTGTGACAGTGCCAATGTCTTGCGAGTAAATGCCCGCGCCCGTTTTCCCCAGATTCACCATATTCTCGTGGAGTGTCACATTATAGAGTGTCGTCGTGCCTTGATTGAAAATTCCTCCGCCATTGTCTTCGGACGTGTTGCTGCTGATGCTGCTGTTTGTCGCCAGCAATTTGCTCGGCGTGCGATTGACCCAGATGCCGCCGCCCAAACTGTCTGTCGAATTATAGCCCACCGTACTGCGAACCAACTTCACCTCAGCGGAAGCCATGATTCCACCTGCGCCGAGACTGCCATAGTTATACAGAATCATGCTGTCCGTTATGGTTGTCGCGCCGTTGTCTGTGAAAATTCCGCCACCCAACGCGCTGCCGTTTTGCTCAATCCGACTCTTGATCACTTTGAGCGCGCCGCGCGTTGCAATACCGCCGCCCGAAGTGTCTGTGGTATTTCCAGTCACCACGCTTTTAACCAATTTGAGTGACGCCTTGCCATCGCGTCCGCCGACATTGATGCCGCCGCCGAGAGCATAAAGGGGCGTTTGGCTAACGGCTTTACCATTTCGGACGGTCACGCCGCTGATGACAACTTTGCCTTTTACAATGTCAATCACCGTGTCCAATTGATTGCCGTCTATGGTGGTACTGTCTGCGCCTTTGCCTTTGAGAACCAAATCGTTGGCAATATCCAAATCGCCCTTTTTGCTTTCGTCCTCAAACCAACCGCCAATCGTGAGGCGATAGGTTCCGGCTGGTAGAACGATGGTGTTGCCGCCGCCCAGCGCGTTTGTCTCTTGAATCGCCGCGCGCAAGGTGCAGACGCCGTTATTTTTTTTCGTTTCGCATTTACCATCCCCCGGTTTCTTGTCCACAACATCGGCAGTCGAATTGACAGTAAAGGTAGAATTTGTCGCCGCGTGCGTTGGAGCAATTCCAAAAATGACGAGTGCGGTGAAGACGAACGCGAGAGTGAGAAGCATACGATAGGGTTTCATTTTTTCTCCTGTAGAACGTGCGACAAATTTGAAATTTGTCGCACCTGATTTGACCCTATCGTAGCGGAACGGTGTTAAATAAACGCTAAATGGTTTGAGGGGCTTACCCCAATTGGATTGCTTGCTCCAAGGTGAGCGCGTGTCCTGCGTCCCACGCGCGCGCGAACGAGGTCTCCGATAGGCGTTCGCGCAAGTGTGCAAGCGCCTGTTGGTGCCTCTCCAGGTCCGCGTGCCAAAACCGATGGTTCGTGAAATCCACTAACGCTTCCACTGCCGCCAAGAGCTGAACAGCTTGCTCGGCATGGTTGCGCGCCAAGGCGATCAATGCCAAACCTTCCAAGACATAACTGGTGTTTTGTTTTTCGCCCAGTTCTTGAAACAGCTTGTTACTCTGCGTCAAGCGCTCGTACGCCTTTTCATACTCACCAAGCGCGAGATACGTCAAGCCAAGATTAAGCCGTTCGACCCCAATGCCGCGCACATCGCCTAAACGAGAATACACCTCCAAACATTGCGTGTGAAGTTGCTTTGCCTCCCCATAATGACCTTCACACCGCGCAATCTCGCCAAGCGCAACCATCGCCAGAGTTATTCCGGTCGAGTCGCCTGCGGCGCGCAAGATTTGTAGTGTTTTCTCCACATTCGCGCGCGCCGTGGAGTGATCGCCAATCTCCAAAGCAACGATGCCGATCCCAAGCAGCACATAGCCGAGATCGTGTTGGTCATCCAACTGCTCGCATAAATCGCGCGCGTAGTGATAATGCTCGAGCGCGTTCTGCGCGTCACCCTTGCGCCATGCGAGATCGCCTGCCATGCGCTCTAGTTTTGCGCGCAGCAAGGGGGAACGGCTGCCGTTTTGAGCCAGCGCCTTGTGCGTGTGTTCCAAGCCCTCACTAAAATGATTGTGCAGCAGCCAGAATCTGCCCAACTTCAAGAGGAGGCGACTGCCGTTTTCGGATGGATCGTTCTCCGATGCCCATTCGAGCGCGGCGCGCAAATTGTCGCGTTCGACTTCTAACCGATCGGCCCAAACGGCTTGCTCGGAACCCCATAACTGCGGCTCGATGGATTCTGCGAGCTGCGTAAAAAAATCCAAATGACGCTTGTAGAGCTCCGCCGCGGACTCCGACTGTGCCAGCCGTTCTCGCGCATACGCGCGGATGGTCTCCAAAAAGTGATAGCGCGCTTGCGAATCGTGGTGGTCAACGATCACCAACGATTTATCTACCAACCGCGTGAGCAAATCCAGAACGTCAGTAATTTCCCGAACAGAGTTCGGGCGTAGGCGGTGTTCAGTCAGCTGTGATGGGTCACTGTCCACTGATAACGGATTACTGCCCACTGAAGACGGCTCGCTACACAGTTGCTCCGCCGCTTCCAACGTCCACCCTCCTGCAAACACAGACAGGCGCGCGAATAAAATGCGCTCCGACTCGGTGAGCAAGTCATAACTCCAATCAATCAACGCGCGCAGAGTCTGTTGACGCGGCAGCGCGGGGCGCGCGCCGTGGGTGAGCAATTGAAATCGATCGTCGAGCCGCGCCGCGATCTGTTCCACACTCAACGCGCGCACACGCGCCGCTGCCAATTCCAACGCGAGTGGAATCCCATCGAGCCGCCGACAAATTAGCGCGACGGCGAACGCGTTTTGTTCCGTCAAGGCAAACTGTCCATTCACCGCGCGCGCGCGTTCCACAAACAAACGCACCGCTTCATATTCCATCATCAATGCGGTCAACGAAAGTTCAGTTGCGCGCGGCACCTCCAGCGTCGGCACATTCCACACCGCTTCGCCATAGAGATTCAACGCCTCGCGGCTCGTCGTCAAAATCGTCACGTTCGCGCAGTGCGTGAGAATTTCATCCACCACGCGCGCGCACACCTCAATCAAATGTTCGCAGTTATCGAGAATCAGCAATACATTTTTCTCACGCAAAAATTTCAACACCGTTTCGCGCAGCGGTTCGCCGCTCGTTTCGCTCACACCCAACGCGCGCGCAATCGTCTGCGTCACCAACGCGGGATCATTCAACGCGGCAAGTTCCACCCACCACACCCCATCCGGGTAGGGGCGGGGTGATCCCGCCGCATCCATGTAGGGGCGGGGTGATCCCGCCGCATCCATGTAGGGGCGGGGTGATCCCGCCCCTACGAGTTCCGTTCCCACCTGAATCGCCAACCGCGTCTTGCCGCTTCCGCCCGCGCCCAGCAAGGTCACGAGCCGCGCGGAGGGTGGACGCAGTAACGCGGGGGCTGCGGTCTGTTGTCCGCCGTCTGTCAATAACCTTTTTATTTCGCGTACTTGACTCTGGCGTCCCACAAAACTCGAAAGCGGAATCGGCAGGTTGGTAATTTGCCCCGCCATCGCGCGCGCGCTCGGCGCTTGACGAATCCATGCTTCCAACGCGCGCGTTTCTTCGGATGGCTCAACCGCCAATTCCTCGCGCAGCGCGCGTTCACACGCCGCGTACTGTTCGAGCGCGGCATTGCGTTTGCCAGAGACGACGTAACAAAAAATCAAGTGTTGATGCGCTGCTTCGTTGGCGCGATCCACCTGCAAAATTTTTTGTGCCACCTCGATGGCGCGTTCGTACTCACTTGCCCCGCGCGCGGTTTGAACCAGCTGCAACGCGTGGGCAATAAATTTTGCGCGCAAGTTTTCGCGCGCCTCGAAAATCCATTCGTCGTAAAAATCGGGGAGCAGGTCGGAATAGGTGTGGAGCGTGGAGAGTGGAACGTGGAGCGACGACAACTCTCCACTTCCTCCGCTCCACTCTCCACGCTGTAATTCGCGCGCGTCCACCCACAACGCGAATTGCGGATTGAACTGCACGGTCAGCGCATCGCTCAAAATCGCATCCGCGCCGAGTTGCGCGCGTAGGTTGGAAAGCGCCACGCGCAAAGAACGCCGCGCCGCCTCATCCGTCGAATCCCCCCACAACAGCGCGGCAATTTTTTCGCGCGCGTGTTCTTGCGGATGCAAAACCAGATAGGTAAGCAGCGAGGCAACTTTGCGCGTAGAGAGCGAGACCGTTTCACCATCACGCTCAAGGCGAAACGCGCCAAGGAGATACAATCGAAAAGAGGGTTGAGTCATCGCGCGTCATACAAAATTATATGCGCGCTTGCGGAATAAAAAAATGTGCCACGCATCCTGAACTTGTTGAAGGATGCGTGGCACACTTTTTTATTCCGTTGTATGTTGCGTCAACGAATGCCAATTCCCGCACCCATCCTTGAACACCGCTTCGATGCCGTAAAATTCCTTTGTTGGCTCTTTGGTAAATTCGATGCCTTTGGCTTTCATTTCTTCATACGCCTTTTGGCAGTCGTCCGTCTCCCACACCCCGCCACCCATCGCGTCCTTTTCCAACAGCGCGCGCATATGTGGCACGAGTTCGGGCGCGAACATCGGCTCGTTCGGTTCCGACAACACAATTTGAAAATCGGGCTGCCCGGGCGGCGTGACGGTGAGCCAGCGATACCCATGATCCATTGTCATGTCCGTATGAACCTTGAAACCGAGCTTGTTGACGTACACATCATACGCCGTGTTTTGATCGCGGACGTAAAAACCCGCGTGTGAAAGTTTGGTGATCATTTTTCTCCTTGTACGGCAAATTTGTAATTTGCCGTGCGAGCGCGCGGCTTGATTTCGGATCGGCAAATAGCAAATTTGCCCTACGTTACGCGCTCTGGTTAAACATTCAAGCGCCAATATAGCACAACCGTTCTACTAATGCTTCTCCAATATTGCTCTCTCGCGGACACGTAACGCATGTCACGCAGCGAAAAACCCAATCGCCAAAATTTAGAGATTTATTGTAACCCTGTTAATTCTGTTAATCCTGTCAAAAAATAAAACGCCTCGCCGAAAACTATTCGATGGGACGTGAAACCTCAATTCCATGTTTGATCACATAACAGTTGGGAATAAATTTCAACGGATTCTTTTTCATCTCCCACGAACGCGCGCGATAGATCGAAGGCGACCAGCCGACGACTTTGTGAAACAGCATCGAGAACGACCCCAAGCTTTCAAACCCCACCTCGAAACAAATTTCCGTCACTGTCAACTCACTCTGCGCCAACAATTCTTTCGCGCGCTCAATCCGTTTGCGCGTGAGATATTCGTGTGGCGTCGCATGAAACGCGCGGCGAAACGCGCGCAAAAAATGATAGCGCGAAAAATGCGCCGCGCGCGCGAGTTCCTCGAGATCGAGCGGCTGATCAAAGTGCGCGTCAATCAATTCACGCGCGCGCAATAGGGAATCGTGTTGCGGCATAAGTACGAATCAATTATACCGCAACCCGCGCCGCGCCAATCCCCAGCCCCCCAAAGGGCTCCGAAGAATGAAATTCATCGGCAAACGAATGAAAGAATGAAGCCAACAAAAGAAACCTTGCATGACGGTGACTCGATGAACGACAGCGTTTGAAAACCCTTGAGGTCTCGCCGTATCCACCATTCGGTTGATGTCTCCTTCCACCCAACCGCCACACAATTCCATCCCCCCGTTAGACGACGCGCGCCTGGTTTTCTGGCATACTGCGCGCAAGCTTTCGCACTTCAGTTCACGTTTCACGTTTGACGTTTGACGTTTGACGTTTCATGTCCCACGTTTCTCGGAGGTTTTATGAGTGCAGTCATTCAAGCTGAACATTTACAAAAAAAATACAACAACACCGTCGCCGTTCACGATGTATCGCTCCAAGTCAATCAAGGCGAAATTTTTGGCATCATCGGACCGAACGGCGCGGGCAAAACAACCACCGTTGAAATGCTTGAAGGTTTGCGCCGCGCCGATGGCGGCACGATTCGCGTCCTCGGACTCGATCCCCAACGCGAGGGCGACGCATTGCGCGAACGCATCGGCATCCAATTGCAAGAGGCGAATCTCGCGGATCGGCTCAAGGTGTGGGAGGCGATGGATTTGTTTAGCGGTTTCTATCGCCGCAGCGTGGATTGGCGCGCGTTGTTGGAGCAGCTCGGTCTGTCGGAAAAACACAACGCGTATGTGTCAAAACTTTCGGGCGGACAAAAACAGCGTTTGCAAATCGCGCTCGCGCTCGTCAACGATCCCGAACTCGTGTTCATGGATGAATTGACGACGGGTCTCGATCCACAAGCGCGCCGCGCGATGTGGGACCTCGTGCGCGACATTCGCGCGCGCGGCAAAACCGTTTTTCTCGCGACGCATTTCATGGAAGAAGCGGAACGCTTGTGTGATCGCATTGCGATCATGGACGGCGGCAAGATCATTGCGCTCGACACGCCGCAAAATTTGGTTCACAAGCTCGGCGCGGGCAATCGCGTTATCTTTGAAGCGAACGGCAACTTTAACGCCGCGCTGATCGAAAACGTGATCCCCGACGCGCGAATTGAACGCGAGGGCGAACGCGTAACGATTCACAGCAAAAATGATCGCCTCGCCAGCGCCGTCGTCCACATTCTCGAAACCAATTCCATTCCTTTCAAAAATTTACGCACCGAGCAGCCCAATCTCGAAGATGTGTTTTTGTCTTTGACAGGGCGCGCGATGCGCGATTGACGAGACCTGACAGGTTTTTACCGCGAATGTTGTGCGTGTCGCGAATGTGGTATCCCCCACAAATGGTGTGGGTGACGCGAGCGTTGTAGAAACCTGTCAGGTCTTGGCAAGGAGACCCCATGCGCGGCATATTCAAACTGATCGTCGTACAATTCAAACTCTTTATCCGTGAACCCGCAGCGTTTTTTTTCACGCTCGTCTTTCCCGTGGGGCTGTTGATTATGTTCGGCTCTATTTTTGGCAACACCCCTGACCCACAATACAGTTCCACATACGGCTACATTGACATCGAGGTTCCCGCGATGGCAGCGATCATTATCGCCACTGTCGGCTTGATGGGCATTCCGATTTCGACAGCGTATGCGCGTGAACAAGGCGTACTGCGTCGCTATCGCGCGACGCCGATGCGTGCGGCAAATTATTTTATCGCCGATGTCGTCGTCAATTTTGGCGTCGCGCTGCTCGGCATGATTCTGCTCATCATCACCGCGCGGCTTTTGTACGGTTTGCGTTTTGGCGGCGATTGGTTGAGTGTCGCAGCTGGCTTTACCTTGAGCGCGTTCGCGTTCATCACCGTTGGTTACGTCATTGCGGGGATTGCGCCCACAGGACGCGTCGCGCAAGTGTTGGGGCAAATTTTATTTTTCCCCATGATGTTTCTTTCGGGCGCGGCGATGCCCCGCGAAATTTTGCCCGATACCGTGCGCCAAGTGAGCGATGCGCTGCCGTTGACGTATGTGGTTTCGTTTTTGCAAGGATTGTGGGTGGGCGAAGCGTGGAGTCAACAATGGTTCACGGTTGCGCTTTTGGGCGGCATGTTGATTGTGGGCGCGGTGGTGTCGAGCCGCGTGTTTCGATGGGAATAAAGCGCCTCACCCCCCGACCCCCTCTCCTGAATTTTTTTGCAAAAAATTCAGGAGAGGGGGAGTCAAAGGACTTCCCCTCTCCTCAAAATCGGGTTTTGATTTTGAGGAGAGGGGGCTGGGGGGTGAGGAGCAATTGCGCGTATAATGAGGATGATGAAATTTTTTCGCCCGAACCACCGCCACGCGAATGACGCGTGGGAACGCATGGTGCCGATTTGGCATCTCGTGTTTTATCTCACGCTGATTTTTTGTACGGTCATCACTGTCGCGTTCGAACGCGATCTCGATCAAACGCAGCGCCTCCTCGCGCTAGGTTTATCCATCGCGTTCGGCGTTTGGCATTATGTGTTGATCGTTTATTTGCCGCTTCCATATGTTCGCCCGCGCCCAATGCTTTTGTACGTTGCAGTCGCAACCGCATTGACGCTCAGTTTGATCAACATTCATCCCGTTTATTGGCTGCTGATCTTTAATGTGTATGGGCAAACGTATGGCGTCCTGCCGCTGCGATGGGCAATTCCCGCCAGCATTGGCGTCACGGCAGCGGTGACATGGCAATCCTTTTTTGCGCGCGGCTTTGCGTGGGAAAATGTGCTGCCCGCGGCGACGCTGTTTGTCGCGTCCATCGTGTTCGGAAGCGTCATGGGTTGGTTCATTGACAGCGTTATCAATGAAAGCGAGAAACGCAAAAAATTGATAGCCGAATTGAACGCCACGCGCGCGGAACTCGCGCAGCGCGAACGCGAAGCAGGCACACTGCAAGAACGTCAACGCCTCGCGCGCGAAATTCACGACACGCTGGCGCAAGGATTCACCAGCATCGTCATGCAGCTCGAAGCGGCGGAACAAGCATTGCAAAACGATCCTGCGTCCGCGCAGAAATTTCTTGACACGGCACGTCAAACCGCGCGCTCGAGTTTGGATGAAGCGCGCCGCGTCGTCGCCGCTTTGCGCCCCGAACTTTTGGAACAAGATTCTTTGCCCAACGCGTTACAGCGCACTGCCGAACGTTGGTCTCAAGAAAATGGCATCGTCGCACACACAAACATTTCTGGCGAAATCGCCGCGCTTGCACACGAAATCGAAATCACATTATTACGCGCGGCGCAAGAAGCATTGACCAACATCAAAAAACACGCGCACGCGAGTCATGTTGAACTTTCGCTCGCCTACAGCGGCGATGTGATCACACTTGATGTTCAAGATAACGGTATCGGCATACACGCGAACGGCAACGCGATGAGCGCGCAAAGTGGCTTTGGTTTGATTGCGATGCGCGAACGCGTGGCACAACTCGGCGGCAAGGTGACGGTCGAAAGCGCGCGGGGAGAGGGAACGACGGTGGCGGTTGAGATTCCGATTATTGCTGAATCTGTGAAACGCGAATCTCCGCGAATCATAGCGAATCTCCACGAATAAACAAAAAATAGATTCGTGATGATTCGGAAAGATTCGCGCAGATTCGCGTTTTCGGTTTTTTCAAATGGAACGCATCAAACTCTTGCTCGTTGACGATCACCCTGTCGTGCGCGCGGGTTTGCGCGGGATGTTGGAGGGACAGGGCGATTTTGAGATTGTGGGCGAAGCAGAGAACGGCGCGCAAGGTGTCGAACTCGCGGCGAAATTGAACCCGCGCGTCGTATTGATGGATTTGCGGATGCCCAACACCGATGGCGTGCGCGCGACGGAAAAAATTCACAAGACATTGAAGGATGTCGCGGTGTTGGTGTTGACCACCTACGACAGCGACGCGGATATTCTGCGCGCGATTGAAGCGGGCGCGACGGGTTACTTGTTGAAAGATTCGCCGCGTGAAGAATTATTTCGCGCCATTCGTGCAGCTGCGCGCGGCGAAGCGGTCTTGTCGCCCACCGTAGCTACGCGGTTGATGGGACGGATGCGAACATCGGGCGAGGAAAATTTGAGCGCGCGCGAAATGGATGTGTTAAAGCTCGTCCGCACCGGCGCGAGCAACAAAGAAATCGCCAAACAATTGCACATTAGCGAGGCGACGGTGAAAACACATCTCCTTCACGCGTTCGCAAAATTGGGCGTAGATGATCGCACGGCAGCGGTGACGGTGGCGTTGGAACGGGGGATGTTGAGGTTGGAGAATTAGAAAGATGATTCCCATCAATTTTGGTCCTACCCTTTGGAAGAGCTGGATTATATACGGGCAAGCGCAAAATGCGCCTCCTTTCCCATCAAGGCATGTTATTCCTTTGTAATAAATTGCTAGTACACCTACAATGTAACCGAATTAAATTTGGTATGGTTGATACACCGAAAAAGAATCAACGCATGATTTCACCGATTGCCCCTCCCCTCCCGCGCGACCCCTATGACGGCTTGCCGCCCGCTTATACATTTATTACTTTTGAGGAACGCGCCGAAATCGCGAATCATTCGCCGCGTGTCGTTTTCATCGAGGTGACGAACCATTGCAATTTGCTCTGCCAAACGTGCCCACGGACCTTTATTTCGTACGAAAAAGCGCAAACCCTTTCCTGGGACAATTTTCTCAAGATCGCGGAACAATTTCCCGAAATGCAGCGTGCCGTATTGCATGGCATCGGCGAACCCTTGATGAACAAAGATTTGGCGCGCATGATCGAATACTTGAAAGCGCGTCACGTGACGGTGCTCTTTAATTCCAATGCTACATTACTTACAGAAGAATGGGGACGAAAATTGATCGTGAGTGGTTTGGACGAAATCCGCTGTTCCATTGATGGCGCAAATCCCAAAACCTACGCGCTGATTCGTGGCGCGCCGCTCTTGCACAAAATTGTCGCCAACCTCAAACGCTTTACCGAACTCCAGCGCGAACTGGGTGTATCTAAACCGCGCGTCTCCATTTGGATGACGGGGATGCGCGAGAACATTGATGAATTGCCCGCACTCGTACGGCTCGCAGATCAGGTGGGCGTGCGCGAGGTCTATGTCCAGCGGATGGTCTATTATCTTGACCATGCAATCGCGCCGGGTTTGATGGAGCAAGGGCACGCGTTGTACGATGATTTCGATGAGCGCGCGGATCACGCGGTAAGTGAAGCAGAAATCGTTGCGCGCGCATTGGGCATCACCTTGAAAGCATCGGGCGGCATGGATCCGCGTTCGAGTCTTGAACAACGACAAGCGCACGACGCGCGCCCCTGGTCAGCATGTTTGCGTCCGTGGACCACCGCGTATGTGACGGCGAATGGAAATTGTTTGCCGTGCTGCATCAGCCCCTTTGCAACGACGGACTATGAAAGTTTGAAAATGGGCAATTTGTTTGAAAATAAATTCGTGGACATTTGGAATCAAGACAAGTATCGTGATTGGCGCAAAGAATTGTTGAGCGATAAGCCGCCCGCGCCATGTCGAGGATGCGGCGTGCATTGGAGTTTGTGATTTCATTTCCCATGTCATTCTGAGCGGAGCGAAGAATCTCGATCTCGCAAGGCAGAGATTCTTCGCTCCGCTCAGAATGACACCCATGGTAGATGCCCCCACAACCTTGGAAAACGCTTTTGACGCGCGAAATTTACAAAAACAAATGGATGCGCCTACGCGAGGACATTGCCAAAATGCCGAATGGCAAGACGACGCTCTATGGCGTCTGCGAATTTGGCGAATGTGTTGGCGTGCTGCCTTTTGTGGATGACGAGCATGTCGTCATGGTGCGGCAGTATCGTTACGTCTTTGGCGAAAATCACCGGTGGGAAATGCCGACGGGCGGCAAGCATAAAGATGAGGAAGCGAGCGTTGCGGCGCAGCGCGAATTGATGGAAGAGGTTGGCTATCGCGCAAACGAGTTGGTTCCCATCAACAGTTATTACACCAGCAAGTCTGTATGCCACGAAACCGCGCATTTATTCATCGGACGCGGTTTAGAAAAAATGTCCGCGTCGCCCGATGAGACCGAATTTCTTGAGGTCGCTATTTTGAAATTTGAAGATGTTTTGCAAATGGTTTTAGGTAGCGAAATCCGCGACAGTATGACCGTGATCGCGGTATTGATTGCCGCGAGGGAAGGGATGAGGGATGAAGGATGAGGGATGAAGCGAAATGCCAAATGCCAAATGCAGAATGCCTAATCTGAAATCTGAAATCTCCAATCTCCAATCTCCAATCTCCAATCTCCAATCTCAGTTTCCAAAGGAGGTCTCATGTCCGCACGTCTTTTATCTCTCACCCAAAATTGGGAAACTAATTTGACCGCGCTTGGTCTGGGCGTCGGGCGCATTGTGATTGGGCTGTTGTGGTTTTCGCAATTATTGTGGAAACTGCCGCCCACGTTCGGCTGCCCCGCCGATTTTCATTTCACCACCAAAACGGTGGGTTCCTCGGGTCTGTGCGATTGGATTGGGCGTGAAGCCGCGTATGCGGGGACGTGGAAGTTTTTCCAACTCGATCTGCATCTCTTGGGGTTGCAAAATTTTTACATTGACCTCTCGCCCCTCTCTGCCGCGTACGGCGCGTTTCTTACGAGCTTTGCGCTGCCCAATTTCGGTTGGTTCGCGTGGGTGATTTTTCTCACGGAACTGTTTGTCACGGTCACACTTCTCTTTGGCATTATTGCGCGGCTTGGCGCGCTCGTCGGCACGGGTATGGCGGCGAATCTTACGATTGGTCTCCTTCCCGTCCCCGGCGAATGGGAATGGATTTATATCATGCTCACCGCGTTCAATTTCGTTTTGTTCGCGACAGCAGCGGGACGCTACTTTGGCATTGATGGCTATCTGCATCCGCGCGCGGTGGAGCAGGCGAAAACAGGAAACAAGTTTGCGAAAATTGTCGCGTTGATTACGTGACGCGAATCGCGCGTATCGCAAATCGCGTATCGCAGATCATCACGTAACCGATGACCGCTTACTGACACTGCCCACTGCCCACTGCCCACCCAACTTCCAATGTCCCTGTTTCAAAAACATCCGAGCGCGCGTTACTTTGTCGTAACCGCGCTCGGCTTGCTGTTGCTTGCCCCGTATCTCTACGCGTGGACGTTGGGCGATTTGCGGAAAGAAACCGTCGCGTTCGAGTACGCATTTTTTGCCGCGTTCGCGCTGTATAGCGTTGCGGTGATTTTGATTTTGCGCGACGAAAAACCACTGGCGACAAAATGGCTTGTCGTCATTTTTGCGTTTGCGATTTTATTTCGCGCAGTTCTCGTTTTCACCCCCCCCCGCTTGTCGGATGATATGTTTCGCTATGTGTGGGATGGGCGCGTGCAGACGCACGACATCAACCCCTACGCGTATCCGCCGAACGCGCCGCAGCTCGCGCCCTTGCGCGACACGGAAATTTATCCCCGCATCAATCGCAAACCCGCTGTCACCGTGTACCCGGCAGGCGCGGAACTTGCTTACGCGCTGCTCTGGCGGATCGTTCCCGACAGTGTGCGCTGGTTTCAAATCGCGATGGCGTTGGGCGATCTTGTCGCGGGCGCGTTGTTGGTGTTGCTGCTGCGCGCAATGAATCAGCCCGCGCAGCGCGTGTTGATTTATTTGTGGAGTCCGCTGCTGATTTTTGAAACGGCGCATGCGGCGCATGTGGACGGCTTGCTTTTGCCATTCCTCATCGGCGCGTGGCTGCTGCGCGTAAAGATGCGCGCGGGCGCGTCGGGCGCGTTGTTGGGCGCGTCCATCGCGCTAAAATTATTTCCGATTATTTTGTTTCCTGCACTTTGGCGCGTGCAAGGCGAGTCGTTCAAACGAATTTGGAGTTTGCCCCTTGCCATGCTTGCCGCATTTTTGTTGCCCTATGCGTTTTATCTTTCGCAAGACGCGGGCGTCCTCGGCTTTTTGCCAAACTATTTTGACGAACGGTTCAACATGGGGCTGGCAGGCGCGCTCTCGTATTTTATCGAACGCTACACAACGTTGAAACCGCAAATGATGGTGAATGGAATTTTAGCTGTGACGCTCGCCGCGCTCAGCTTGTATTTTTTTCTGCGCCCCGCGCGCGATGGCGCGGAGGCGGTGCGGCGGTGCATTTATCCCATCGGCGCGTTCACCTTGCTCACGCAAAATTTATTTCCATGGTACGCGTTGTGGCTCGTGCCGCTCGTTGCCATGTTTTTGCGCGCGGGCAAGTTGGGTTTTCGGTTCGATGCGTGGACAGGTTGGTTTGTGTTCACGGGCTTGGTCGCGTTGGCGTACACCTTTTTTATCAAATGGCGCGTCGTCGAGTGGGCGATCTGGGCGCAATTTGTGCCATTGTATTTTTTCCTCGTCGTTCCGCCCTTGTGGAATTGGATTCAAACACGACGCGCCCCGCATCTTTCTCCTCCCACCGCCGCGTTGGAGAACGCGGGCTACGCGTCCAAATAATCGCCCCCCGCGCGCGTGGATTTGCAATCCACGCCGCGCGCGCAAAAAATATGCAAACCGATTCCCTTTTCAATCCCCCCGCCGCGTTCGATCTCAAAACGTTGCTCCGCCGCATGGCGCACAGCTGCGAGATTCAGCTGACTGTGTACAGCGGACTGAGCGCGTTCGTGTATTGGCTAACTTTCACGCGCGCGTATAGTTTGAACGAGTGGTGGATGACGACACAGCGCACGATTGGAAAAATATCGAATTATGATTTGAGCGCAGGGATTTCGTACACGCTTGGTTTTGTCGCGTTATTCATTCTCTATTTCCTCGCGCTGCGCTGCGCGAAATTTGAATCTACGCCGCGCGTGTTGGCGACGATTGCGGCGACGACTCTCGTTCTGAATCTACCCTTGTTGTTTTTGTATCCCGTGGATTCGGCGGACATTTTCGACAATATCATTCGTGGGCGCATGACGAGTGTGTACGGTTTGAATCCGTTCGCGCAGTTTCCTGACGCGGTGAAAAGCGATCTGTTTTATTTTTACACGGCGTGGCGATTTTTTCCGAGCGCGTACGGTCCCTTGTGGGAAATCCTCGCGGGCGCGCTGACCTTCCTTGCAGGCAACACGATTCTTGCAAATATTTTCATTTTCAAATTGCTCTCTCTCGCGTCGTATCTGGGCATCGCCCTGTTGGTGGTGAACATTCTCCAAAAAATCGCGCCGGACCGCGCGGCGTATGGGGCAGTGTTTGTGTTGTGGAATCCGTTGATGCTGTACACGACAACGGGGAACGGACACAATGACGCGGTGATGATGTTGTGCGCGCTGTTGGGTTTTTATTGTTTGACGCGCCATCATTTTACGCTCGCCGTCCTCGCCCAAGTGACGGGCGCGCTGATCAAATTTATCCCCGCGCTTTTTATCCCATTTATGCTTCTCGCCGCGTGGAGCGCGTTGCCGAATTTGCGCGCGCGTTTGAAATTTCTAGTTGTAACGGGCATCGCAGGCGCGGCGTTGATCGCGCTTTCGTACGCGCGTTTTTGGAATGGGCAATTTTTGAATCTCGATTGGCGCGGGGATTTGTACACAACTTCGCTCTCGGCGTGGGCGTGGTTGGGACTCCAAAATTTTTATGACGCGAAATTTGCGGGGCTGCTCGTAAGCCGCGCAGGATATGTTTTGCTCGGCGCGTGGATGCTGCGCGAATTATTTTTGTTGTGGCGCGGGCGCGCGGAAAAATTCGCGGTGGAAAAATATATTCACGCTGCGCTTTCGATCCTCCTGTTTTATTTGCTCGTCACAATCGCGTGGTTTCAAACGTGGTACGTGGTGTGGCTGCTGCCGCTTGCCGCGCTCTTGCCCGACGGCTTTGTCACGCGCGGCGTCTTGCTTTTTTGCGGCGTGGCGTTGTGGAAAATGCCGTTGTACGATTTTGTTTTGTTTCGCAATGTGCGTCCCATCCCGCCGCAGTGGTGGCGCGAACTGTGGATTACGCTGGGGGTGATGAGCGCGCCGTGGATTTATTTTGGGTGGGGCATCGTCGGGCGATTAAAATCGCCACTCCACAGAGCGAATTCGACCTCCGTCAAATTGGAGTACGTGCCGTGAAACGCACGTTGTTGGTGATTGCGAAACGCCCGGTAGCGGGGCAGACAAAAACGCGTTTATCTCCGCCATTGTCATTGGAGCAAGCGGCGGCGTTGTACGAATGTTTTTTGCGCGACACGCTCGACGTGGCGCGGGGCGTGCCGCATGTGACGCGCGGGATCAATTATTTGCCGCGTGAGGCGGAACAGTATTTTCGCGCGCTCGCGCCCGATTTCGATTTGCTCTTGCAGACGGGAAATGATTTGGGCGAACGACTTGATTACGCGTTGACGCATTGTTTGGAAAATGGTTTTGATCGCGCCGTGATCATGGACAGTGACAGTCCCACGCTGCCTGCGGACTATCTCGCGCGCGCGTTTAATGCGTTGGATGACAACGATGTTGTTTTGGGACCGTGCGCCGACGGCGGCTACTATCTCATTGGTTTGAAAAAACCCGCGCCGCGTCTATTTCTGGAAATCAAAATGTCCACCCCGTTCGTCGTGCGCGACACCTTGGAACTCGCCCGCCAAGAAAATTTGCGCGCGGCGTTATTGCCCGAATGGTACGATGTGGACACGGCGAATGAGTTGGAACAATTGCGCGCGGAATTAAAGCGCGGCGCAGAGGACGCGCCCTTCACACGCGAATTTTTGATGCGATACCCGATAGGCGATTCGCGATTGGCGATACGCGATACGCCATAAGCCATCCGCGATATGCGAACCTGTGTCATCCTCCCTGCGCTAAACGAAGCTGCGTGCATCGCCAATGTCGTGCGCGAGACGTTGCAGCAAAATGTCGCGCGCGTGATTGTGGTGGACAATGGCTCGACGGATGAGACGGCAGCCGTCGCGCGTGACGCAGGCGCGTTCGTCGTTTCCGAAACGCGGCGCGGGTACGGGTACGCGTGTGCCGCTGGAGTGAACGCGGCGCGGGATGCGGATGTGCTTGTGTTTATGGACGCGGACGGAAGTTTTTTGCCGGGCGAGTTGCCGCGTTTGTTGGAACCGCTTTACGCGGCGCGCGCGGATTTGGTTTTGGGATCGCGCGTGTTGGGAAAAATGGACGCGGGCGCGATGCCGCCGCAGCAAAAATTTGGCAATGCGTTGACCGCGTTTCTCGTGCGCGCATTGTATCGCGCGCAGATTTCGGATTTGGGTCCGTTTCGCGCGGTGAAACGCGAGTTGGTGGATTCTTTGCAGATGCAAGAAATGACGTACGGGTATCCAACCGAGATGATCGTCAAAGCCGCGCGTCAACATGCGCGCATTGTCGAAGTCCCCGTGAGTTATCACGCGCGTCGCGGCGGCGAATCGAAAGTGAGCGGCACGCTGCGCGGCACGGTGTTGGCGGGCTATCGAATTTTAGCGGTGACCCTGCGCTATGCGGGCGCGTGACTCTTGCGCGAAATTTAATTCCTCAACGCGCAAGGGCTGTGTGCAACAGTCCCGTCACTGCCCCACCCGCAATCAACCACGTTGCATTTACGCGAAAGCGAAACAGCAATGTCATTGCCACGAACGCAATGCCAAGTGTCGGCAGATCGATCAACGCGGCGCGCCCAAGTTGAAGCGTCACACCTGCCATCAGCCCTGCCGATGCAACATTCACGCCATCGAGCAATCCCGCAAACCATTTCGATTGGCGCAAGCGCGGCAGGATGGGATGGGTGATGGCGACAAACACGAACGCGGGCAAAAAAATGCCAAGCGTCGCCACAAGCGCGCCCGGCACTCCGCCCAAAATGTAACCAATGAAGGTTGCGGTTGTGAATACCGGACCCGGGGTGAGTTGTCCAATCGCCATCGCATTCAGTAACTGCTTTTCGGTGAGCCAGCCGAGATTTTGGACAAACTCATCGTGCAGAAATGCGAGCAAGACATAGCCACTCCCGTACAACACGGAACCGATTTTCAAAAAAATCAAAAACAAGAGGGGCAAGCTAAATGCCGCCGCAGCAAAAGTGAACGGGAGGGAAAACGTCAGAGGAAAAAGAATTGTCGGAGGCACGTTCCGCAAATTGCGCGCGTTTTCGATCAGCATGATGCTCACGCCCGCGACCAACAAGATCAAAAGCTCGTTGACGCCAATCAAATAAAACGCGAACGCGGCGACGCCAACAATGGCAGTCGCCGCATTTTTGATCGCCTTGCGTCCCAAAAGCCAGAGCGCTTGAACGATGATCACAATGATCACGGGTTGGATGCCATAAAAGAGCGCGTCTGCCTGCGGGGTTGCGCCAAATTCCACATACAGCCACGCCAGCGCCATGACGATCAGCATCGCGGGCAAAATGAACCCAACGCCTGCCGCGAGCAAACCGCGCCAGCCCGCGCGCAAATACCCGATGTGGATGGCGAGTTCAGTTGAATTAGGACCCGGAATCAAATTCGCCGCGCTGTTGAGATCGAGAAATTCTTGAGCGGTCAGCCATTGTTTGCGCGTGACGAGCTGGTCATACATCAGCGCAACGTGCGCGGCGGGTCCACCAAACGCAGTCGTTCCCAATTTTAGAAAATACACCGCGACTGCAAGCCATTCGGTTTGTCCGTTGATTCGCGCTTTCGTCGGATCGAAAGAATTCATTGCGGAAGCAATCCTATCTCCTTCATTTCGCTGATTTCCCTTTCCGCTATGCCAAATTCGCGCAGCACCCTTTCCGTATCTTCCCCCATACGCGGCACGCGCCCATCGTTCCGAATCAAATCGCGCGCGATCACTTGCGGATGTTCCAACGTTTCACTCACATCGAGCAGCGGTTCGAGGCAGCAATCCACGCGCTGTGAAAATTCGATCCATTCCGCGCGCGTGCGCGTTTTGAAAACCTCCGCGACGCGCGCCATTTGCTCTGCATCAAACTGTGCATCAATCAGATCCGCGCGTTCGACCTTCAAACAAAACGCTTTCCAAAAAATTGGTTCGAGCGCGCCGAGCGCCATGCATTGGGCGTCCGCCGTTTCATAAATGTTGTAACACGGATACGCGCCCGTGAGCGGCATTTGCGCGCGTTTTGGATTTTCGTTTTCCGCGCGAAAGGTGCCACCAATGATCGTTTGCATCCAATCCACCGCCGCGTCAAACAACGCGACATCGAGAAATGTTCCCGCGCCCGTGCGTTCACGTTCCACCAACGCCGCGCAAATTTGCAGCGCCGCGCTCATGCCGCCCGCGAGATCGGCGACTTGGACGGGCATTGGAATGGGCGTTTGTGTGTGCGCGCCATTCAATTTCAAAATGCCCGCCAGCGCGAGATAATTCAAGTCATGCCCCGCGCGCTGCACGTACGGACCCGTTTGTCCGTACCCGCTCAACGCACAATAAATAATTTTTGGATTCCGCCCGCGCACGCTTTCGTAATCGAGACCGCGCCGCGCCAATGTGCCGGGGCGAAACGATTCGATCAACACATCCGCGCGTTCGCACAATCGTAAAAGAATTTCGCGCCCGCGCGCATCGTCATAATTCAAGGCGACACTCGCTTTATTTTGATTGTTTTGCGCGAAAACCGCGCCTTCAAATTGGGTTTCGTTCAACGCGAGATACGGCGGCATCGCGCGCGCATAATCGCCCAGCGGCGGACGCTCAATTTTGATCACCTCCGCGCCCATGTTCGCCAACAGCTGCGTCGCATACGGTCCCGGCAAAAGGCGCGAGAGATCGAGAACTCGAATTCCTGTGAGTGTGTTCATTAGAATTTTCTCATTTGGTTTGCAAGATCGTTGTAAGAATTTCAGTGTAGCATATTCTACGTAATACCCGTGAAATTTAGCGGAGGTCTGAATTTGAGCAAATTCGTAATTACGACTTTAGTCGTTCTCCTCGCATCATGCAGCCCGCCCAATACGGCACGCGCGCCGCAGCGTTCCAGTCCCGTGCCAACGAACGCGCCCGTTATTGCCACCACCGCGCCTGCAACGAACGCGCCAACAAATGTGCCCATCATCGTTCACACCCCCCAACCACCAAACAACGCAACCATCGCACTATCCCCCACCAGCGCACCCGCGCCGACAAACACCGTTGCGCCACAATCCAACAGCGACGCACCAATTCCCAGCGGCGCGACCGCGGAAGGATATTTTTATCTCGGCAATCCCGACGCGCAAGTGACCGTGATTGATTATTCCGATTTTCTCTGACCCACTTGCCGCCGTTACGTGCTAACGGCTGAACCGGAGATTATCAAAAAATATGTAAAGGATGGGCGCGTGCGCTTGATTTTTCGCGATGTATTGAATCACGGCGAACGGAGTGTGTTGACATCCGAAGCCGCGGCGTGCGCGGGCAAGCAAAATAAATTTTGGGAAATGCACGCGTTGTTGTTCCAACACCAAGCGCGCAGTTTTTCAACCGCGCCCGATCAATTCACATCGTTTATGCAAGAACTTGCGGGACAAATCGCGGGTTTGGATGTGAACGCGTTTACGCAATGTTATGCCAATCACGAAACGCGCGCGGCGATCATCGCCGCCGACGAGGAACATCGCCAACGTGGGATCACCGCGCAGCCGATTTTTGAAATTGGCGCGCAACGCCTGTTTGGTTTTCAATCGGTGGCGGTGATGTCTAAAGCGATTGACGCGGAACTCGCAAAGCGCTAATCGCGTATCGCGTATTGCAAATCGCAAATCGCGTGTCGCGTATCGCGTATCGCAAAACCCTGATTACTGATTCACTATCGCACTATTGCACTATCACACTATGGAACAAACACAAAAGCGTGTTCGCGTTTCAACGCGCGCCCTCGTCACTATCGGCATTTTTGTCGCGCTCTCGGCGATTTTGATTTTCGCGCTCGCGTTTTCAAACACGGCAAATGATTCGCCGTTTGGCAGTACGAGCTTGTTTGTCTTGCTGCCTGCCGCGTTCTTCGTGGGCGTGTTGAGTTTTGTTTCGCCTTGCACCTTGCCGATTCTGCCCGGCTATTTTGCGTTCAGTTTTCAGGCACAGCGTTCGAGCATCGTCGGCATGACCCTCGCATTTTTTTTCGGACTCGCAACGACCATGACCTTGCTCGGCGCGAGCGCGACGGCGCTGGGACAATTGCTGCAAAGAAATTTACAGCAAATCACTGTCGGCGGCGGCATCCTCATTATTCTTTTTGGTGTCATGAGTCTGTTCGGCAAAGGATTCACAGGCGCGCAAATTCAAGAGCGTCCCGCGACGACAATGTTCGGATCGTACTTGTTTGGCGCGACGTTTGCGTTGGGTTGGACCGCGTGTTTGGGTCCGATTCTCGGCGCGGTCTTGACCCTTCTTTCGACGCAAGGCGTTGGCATCGCGCAAGGCGCGGTGCTGGCGTTCGCGTATGCGTTGGGTTTGGGTTTGCCGCTGATTATCGTTTCTGTTTTTTTTAGCCGTCTCGGTCCCGGCAGCCGCGTGTGGAAAATTTTACGCGGGCGCGGTGTAACAATTCAACTGGGCGCGCAGACATTGTATTTGCACAGCACGAGCATTTTGAGCGGCATCTTGTTAATTGGGATGGGCTTTCTTTTAGCTACCGGGCAACTCGCCGCCCTCACGGCGGAATGGGCGAGCAGTGATCTCTCGTTGTGGGTCATTGAGGCAGAAGTAAAATTGAACGAGTGGTTTGGATTGCGCTAAGGCGCAAGGAGGTATTCGATGATGAATCGTTTAGCGGAATTGTTTCGCGGTAAAAACGCGATGACGGGCTTGCCGCATTTGCACGACAAAGAGCCGAATTTCACCCCCCCCTCTCTAAAAATTCCCGCGCGCGAATTGCAACTCGATATTGTGGTGGGCAGCCGCTGTCCGATTTGCAAGCAAAGCCAGAGCATGGTGGACACGCTGCGCCGTGAGCTGCCCAATGTCACGCTGCGCGTCATTGATATGGACGCGCCCGACACCAAAAAACCTGCGAACGTGATCGCGATCCCAAGTTTTTTGTTGAATGGGCATCTCGTCGCGACGGGCTATGTAGAAATCGGCGAATTGAAAAAATTTATTCAATCGCTGAATTGAATTTTCCCGGGGAACAGGAACACCGCGCCGCGTGTGTCACGCGGCGCGGTTTCTTTTTGGAAAATGGGTGTATCATGCAGCGCAAATGCCCCTCGCGACCAACACGATTCTCAAAAAGCAATTTCGGATCGAGCGCTTTGTCGGTCAAGGTCCTTCCGGATTTGTATATCAAGGATTTAATCAGACCGAAGAGCGCGCGGTGGCAATCAAAACTTTGCGCGCGGCGCTCGTGCGTACACCGCGCGCCTTTGCCGAACTTTTGCAACCGGCGCGGATTGCCAACGAGTTCGCGGGCGCGCCTTTGACTGAAATCTACGCGTGTTTTGAAAGTGAAGGACGTTTTGTTGTTGTGTCCGAATGGATCGCAGGGACAACTCTAAAAAATCAAGATTCATTTCGCAACCTCGCGCTTGCCGCGACATTGGATCTGCTGACACAGTGCTTGGATGCTTTGGCACAACTGCATGGGCGAGGGCTTGTTCACGCCAACCTCAAACCTTCCAATATCCTGATCGGTTCTGATCAAGTTGTAAAATTTTCTGATCTTGGACTGTCGGTTCGCCACGCCGAGCATCTTGATGCGCTCAAGTACGTTGCGCCCGAGCAGTTGGCAGGGGAACCGATAGACGCGCGCGCGGATGTGTACGCAATGGGTGTCGTTGCGCGTGAGCTGCTCGTGCCATCGTTGGAGCAAGACATCAGCGAGTCCGCGGCGCGCGCCGCCCTCACATCCCTCCTTCCCGAACCCATTGCAGAGGTCATCCTACGCGCGGTTGCACAGGATCCGCAATTGCGCTATCGTGATGCCGTCGAATTTCAGAAATCATTCTCGCAAGCGCGACATACAGTTGCCAGCTCCATTCGTCCTGCGCCTGACGCGCGCGCGGACTTGGCACGGACACGCACATCTGCTGCAGCGCCTCGTTCTGCCTTGCCGTTGCGAACCTCGCAGCCCATTCTCCTCGTGACGTTTTTCGGACTGCTTGCTATCGCCGCCGTGATCGGACTCAGTTCGTTCGGTCTCTTTGCAAATCCGTTTTCCTTGAACCCGCTTGCTCAAAATGCGACGCTACCACAAGTGTCTGTCGTTCCACCGTTAAATCACCCCCCCCCACTGACCGCAAACGTCGCTTTGACTCTAGCGACCACCACACCAACACCGATTCCAACTCAAGCTGAAATTTTAGCTACACCGCCATCAACAGCGGCGGCTGTCACTCCTCTGCCCATTCCCACCGAAAACATTTTGGATCTTGGAAAACTGTCGCCTGCGGTTGAGGACTCGCGCTGCGCCTTTGGTTTGGAGGAGGGCGCGTATGTTGTGCGCTCGCGCGCGGATCGCGTGATATGCGGCGCGGTCTTTCCTGAAACTTTTTCTAACGTGCGTATCCACGCGCGTTTCAAGATGACGCAAGGGGATGGCATCGGGAGTGGCAATACGATCTTGACCTTTGGTCATCGGTCTCCCAAGAATTTCTTTGGAATTAGTTTTACGCGTGTGGGACGATTGTATGGGGTTGCACAATGGAAGGATAATGTGCCAAAGGCGATTGTCTTTTACAATTGGGAAGAGACGTTGGGGCGTCCGGATGAAAAGGGCGTTACGACCAATCAAGTCACACTCGAGATCAAAGACAAGCAGCTTACGCTTTGGGCAAATGGATCGCTCATCAATGTATTCTCGCTCCAAGACTTTGATTATCAAGGGGGGCAGGTGGGAATCAGTGTTTATACAAGCGATTCCCTTTCAGCCACCCGCGGCGGTGCAAGCGCGCTAGAACGTATCGTGATCGAACCGCTCCCTTGAAGAATCCTTATCAACGCTTGATCGAATCGCAATTTTTTCTGGTGATCACCCACAACGCGCGTAACAAGGCGAAATTTCAAAACCCGTTTTCGTCTTACGAAAACGGGTTTTGAAATTTCTGGGTAATCACCAAATTTTTTTCTATGACTTTGCCGCGTCAAAATGGTATTCTTGCCCCCAGTATCCTCAATTCCCGATCCGTAACCGCGCTGTCACTTGTCGTAACTCTGGTTGTTGCGTCGGCACAAGTTAGGTTCTCCCGCACGAAATGGAGTCTGTTCCTCAACTCCATGCTTGAAATATCGCCCCGGCACGATGGCGGTATGTTTTCCTTTCGCAGTACGCCATGACAGAGTGAGCTTGTCTGTCAACACAGATTTCGCTCGTCCAATTCAATTTTTACTGGGAGGCGCTATGCTCCGTATTTTGCTTGCGCTCGTTTTGATTGTCGTTTTCGTAACGACAATCTTTTTCTCGTTCCCCTCGCACGTGAACGCCGCGGGGAATTGTTTTGCGAATCCAAGTTCCGCCGCGGTGGGCACAACGTTTCAATTGCAAGCGTCCGGGTTTAGCCCCAACACCACCCTCTTTGCTTATGCGGTTGACCCCAACGGCACGGCGTTCTCTGATCCCAACTTTAATGCATTCGGCGGCACATTGAAATCCAATGCGTCAGGCAGTGTGAGTTTTTCATTTCGCAGGCGGTTCGACGTTCAGGATTTGGCGATGTCTCTGTCAGCAAAACAGGTGACAGCGGCGCAGTTGCCGGGGGCGACTTGGTCTATACGATCCTCGTAACCAATTTTGGACCCAATACCGCGACAGACGTTACGCTCTCGGATACGACACCCACCAACACTACTTTTCAATCTGTCACTTTTCCCGCCGGTTGGAGTTGTACAGCGCCCGCGGTTGGAAATACAGGCAACATCAATTGTGTCCGTGAAGTCATGCCGCTCACAACAGACACAATCTATTTGACGGTAAAAATTGATTCTGGTACCCCGAATGGAACGCTCATTTCCAATACCGCAAGCATAACGACTACTTCAGATGATCCCAATTCCGGTAACAATTCAAGCACGTATGAAGTAATGTCCACCGGCGCAACTGATCTGAGCGTCGTCAAAACCGCTTCTCCCGATCCATCCGTTCTCGCGGGCAATGATTTGACATACTCGATCAAAGTCAAAAATAACGGACCAACAGACAGCGCGAACGTAACGATGGACGATACCGTTACCGCGCCGATGACGTTTGTGTCAATCACGCCTGCTGCTGGTTGGTCATGTCCTACACAGCCGGGTGTTGGCACGAGCGGCGCGATTCAATGCACCAAAGCAACAATGACCGCCGGTGAGAGTGGAACCTTTACACTCGTCGTCCACGTGCCATCGAACGTGCTGCCCGGCACCAATCTTTCCAATACCGCAACCATTTCATCGCCCGGCGCTGACACGGATCCCGACAACAACACCTCCACCAAAACCACCCTTGTCCAAGCCCAAGCCGACATGGAGATCACCAAAACCGCCAGTCCCGATCCCATCGTCATCGCGGGCACTGATCTCACATACATGATCACGCTCAAGAACAACGGTCCGAGTGATTCGCAGAGCATCACGATTAATGACAAGCTGCCCGCGTACACCGTATTCAAATCGCTCAACACCGAACCGACAGGGTGGGTCTGTTCCAAACCACTCGTAGGCAATCCGGGCACAGTCTCTTGCACAGGCATCAGCGTACCCGCGGGCGAAACATTGGTCTGGACATTGGTTGTGCATGTCCTTCCCAGCACGCCTGATAACACCGTAATCACAAACAACGGCATCGTCACACTCGGCACAACCGATCCGAATCTCGCCAACAACGACACGGGCGCGATTAACACCACCGTTCAAACGCAAGCGGTGATTACGATTGACAAGAGTGATGATCCCGATCCGGTGGTTGCGGGCACCGATTTGAAATACACGATTGTGCTGCACAACGACGGACCCAGCGACGCGCAGAATGTGGTCATGGACGATCCACTGCCCGCGCAGACCGTCTTTAAATCTCTCGTCAAACCCGTGGGCTGGATTTGTACGATGCCCGCTGTGGACGCAAACGGCGCGGTCAATTGCGCGAAATCGCCAATGCCCTTTGACGAAACCGCGACGTTTGAAATCACCGTGCGCGTCTTGGCGAATACACCCGCGAGTCCGCCGCTGCTTTCCGATACCGCGACGGTGACATGGGAGGATCATTCCGGTTCACACAATGCGAGTGACACCGAAATGACGACCGTGAAAACGCGCGCCGATCTCAGCATCACCAAAACCTCAATCATCACCGGCGTCGCGGGCGCGGGCTTTATCGAATACACGATCCAAATCACAAACAACGGACCGAGTGATCAACTCAATGTCGTAATGACCGACATTCTCGATCCCGCGATCACCCAAATCACCGCTGTGCCCGATGCCACAGGAGTATGCGCCGGCGATCCGCTTGTCACTTGCACCTGGGCAAAGGTGGCGTTGGGTCAAACCGTCCAAGTCGTCATTGTCGCTGCATTGAATCCCGACGCGTTGAATCTGTGCAATACCGCCACCGTGACGTGGACTGACAGTTTCCCGCCGTTCCCGCACACCGCGCAAGCAACAGTCTGCGAGGTTGTGCCAACCCAAGCGGAAGCCAACATCGTGATGGATGCCAAGCGCGTCGGTTCGGGGCGCATCATCGAATACAATATCGTCATGCACACCGACGGACCTTCGGTGGATCGCAATGTCAAGATCATTGACAAGATCGTCAAGGCAACCAAGTTTGTTGACGCCACGACAACGGTTGGGACTTGCGAGTACCAAGTCAAAGGTAAACGCGTCGTGTGCAAACTCGGCGATCTGTGGCCTGGCACAACCGTCAACATCGTCATACGCGTAAAGATCGTCAAATCCGTGCCCGTGATCAACAACAAAGTGCAGATCAATCAAGACACCTACGACTCGAATCTGGAAGACAACAGCGATTCGACCAGCATCCCGGTCGGAGGCGGGAACTTGATTACGCCAAACGCAGACCGCGAGAAAACGTGGTTCCTCCCCACGCCACGCGAGCTCTTTGCGCGCACAGGATAGAGGATTCAAATAATCGTAGCGTCCAGACCAATACCTTCGCCAATCGGAAAATGCTCGCCAAAAAACCCGTTTTCTCGATTAGATTCTTACAGCGAACTTGTGCGAGACCCAGAAAACGGGTTTTTGGCGATGGTATTGCCAGACCTGACAGGTTTTTACACCAATCGCGTCACCCACTACAACGGTTGCAATACATCACACACGCGTCACCCAAAGCATTCGCGGCGGAAACCTGTCAGGTCTTGGCACGATGTCTATTTCAGCTGTAATTGAGATTGCTCATAGAAAAAAAGCGAGACATCCATGGATGTCTCGCTTTTTTTTCGCAACGAATGAAAAACAAATTTTTAATTTCGGGCGCAAAAATTATACCCCCGCCTCCTCCACTTTGGGCAGCCGCGCCATCGCCTCTTCCAGAGTCAACCCGCGCCCCTCCGCATACCATCTGTTGATCTGTTCTTCCGACGCTTGCTGCTTGACCAATTCCAACGTCTGCTCATGCTCTAAAATTTCGGGAACGATCAAAACAGTTTGCGCCGCTTCCAGCATCACATCCATGACGCCCAACCAGCGCATTGCTCGCGCGACCTGATTTTGTAATGCCGCGCACAGCGCGAGCCCCGCCAACACCTCTGCCAAAATAGAGTGACTGTTCACCGCCATTGCGAGCTGGGTGGATTCCGCGAGCAAGCTTTCACCGCGCGGCAGATCGCCTGCCAGAGCTGCACTGATACCCAATGCCCGTGTCGCTTGGATTTGCAGAAACATTTCTTGCGCGGTCTGATTCATCTGTTGCGCCGTTTCATAGTCCTTGAGCGCCAGCGAAAATTTCCCCGCCGCGCGCGCAATATCGCCGCGCTGCACATAGCCAATGCCCAGCTCAAAAAGATTTCCCGCCGCGTCTGCCAACGCAATGGCGCGCGTAATCCATTCCTGCGAAGCGTCATAGTCGAGCTCATTCAGCGCCCATTCCGCCAAACGCCGCAACGCGCGCGCTTGCCCCCGCGGTTCTTGCAATGCGGTGTATAGCTCTAACGCTTCTTGCGCCGCGTCGTGCGCCAAATTTTCTTGTCCCTGAAACAACGCCAACCGCGACATGCCGAACAGCGCAAACGCAAGATGCGGGCGTCCGACCTCCCCCGCGTGTCGCCAATCCAAAATCGCCTCTTCTGCCAATTGCCGCGCGCGCTGCGTCTGCCCCATCATCCGCAAAAATTCCGCGTACCCATCCCGCGCCCGCGCGCGCGTGAGCGCGAGTTCCGTGTTCACTTGCAGATTCATGGGCAGCACTTGATCGAGCCATGCCATCCCCTCGTTCACCGCGCTGGTGTGAAACCAAAAGGGCACCAGCGCGCTGGCAAGTTGGAGCGCGTGTTTGGCACGGCGTGTGCTCACTGCCCAATCGAGCGCGGCGCGTAAATTGCTTTCCTCGCGCTGCAGCTGCGCCAGAATTTCGGGTGTCTCCGGGGTTAGCATATTCGCGCCTAACCTTTGCGCGCGCGGTAAAAAAAGCCCAATGCCGCTTCCGCTGCGGTCACATCGGGCGTTCGCGCGAAATCCACAACCACAACCTCGGCGAGTTGAAAGCGAAACCGCAAATCGTTCAAGCGCTCACGCAGAACCACAAACTCGGCGGGTTGAAGGTTCGTTAAGAGCTGCGGCGAACAATTGAATAGGAGGGGGAACGAAACAAAAAGAGACGTTGCGAGGGCAGCGTCTCTTTTGTTTGTACGCGCGCGTCGAGACCTGACACCTAGATTTTGCGCAAATTACCATACATGTCATCGCGCCAGCAGAAAAATACACTGATACAACTTGGCATTTTCGCAAACGTCATGAACAACGTTCTGGGAAACGATGATCCTGT
>Ga0247727_10001485_pt1 | contig 55679 bp, 47 predicted proteins | sample WisWelCaveWW1625_FD_202498 | JGI IMG/M metagenome (GOLD analysis project Ga0247727, IMG submission 202498) | Biofilm microbial communities from Wishing Well Cave, Virginia, United States - WW16-25 | ecosystem: Environmental > Aquatic > Deep subsurface > Groundwater > Cave microbial mat | place... | reverse complement strand
AACCCGAAGCGGCCTATTTGCCGGGATTGAGGCCCAAACCTGTGGGATAGCCGCCGCGCGGAAAACGTCTGACCACCGCACGATGAACTCAAAAGTCTTAACGTCATTTTCCCGTCAACCGCCCAATACGCCCGCCAAGCCATCATCACCATCGGCTCAGACCAGCGTTATGGGACTGGACTGGATTGTCTTCGTGCTTTTTGATGAGTTTGCCGAACTCACCCGACTGGTCTCCGTGCAGTTTTTCCAGCGCCCCGGTCTTTCCATTTAGCGCCACGTCAAAAGCGCTGTTAAGCGTCGCATTCGCGCCTTCGATTTCCTTAAACCGGGTGTCTTGCTGAGAAATATTTCCCGCATATTGATTTTTGCGACGGTTTAACACTTCCTGATGCGCCGACGCCACCCAATCGATTTCCCGCTTGTAGAGGAATCCTTCAATCATCCCTTCCATAAACTTCGCGTTATTCGGTCCACTTCCTTGAAGCCGGCAACCAAGCAGGGTCGCATATGCTCCTCCCGCGACTTCGTTCCCGTGCTTCTCTTTCAAAGAGAAGATAAAAGCCGCCTCCGGCGCGGTGCTGTGAAAGATTAGTCGCTTGCAATAGCAATCCTGAAAAACACCACTCAGTTGATTTAAGACCTGGGCAAGCTGCTGAGGGTTCTTTTGATGATCTCGCCATTCGTTTACATACTGGCTGACGCGGGCGTGAAAATTGTTGTGCTGGGTGGAAACACCGTCCATTTGCGGGCTATTGCCGTTGTTTACCCATTGCCAAGCAGCCCGTTCTTTCTCGTTCCACTTTTGAAGCTCATCGAATGTTGTAATCCGCACATTATCGCCATAGTCAGCGAGATCGAATTCAAAGACATCGTTTGTTTGTTCTTCAGGCATCTCTCAAATCACTTCTTTGTGATAACTACAAACCACATAGTGGCGCGATATTAAGAAGCGTCCGCATGTTGCTCAAGAAAAAGCGGCCTTCGTTTCCAAAGGCCGTTCGCATTGTCTGTATTTGATTTTTCCCTGCGGCACCACCGCCGCAATCGCCGCGCTGCCCCGGCTTTCGCCGCTGCCGTTTTTCGCGCTGACGGTGATGTTCACGTTCGTGCCAGCGGGCTGACCGGTAACCACGGCCAGGATTTTTTTGACCGTCGGAAACGCATTTACTCCTCCGCGTTCGCATATTCCGGCTTGCGCTCCCAGCGGCGCTGGCGCTCGGGCAAACTGGTGTCCACCTTCGCGTAGTAAGTCTCTTCGCCGAACTGCGCGTCGGCGTCCTGTTGCAATCGTTGCGACGGCGTGACGTAAAAGCGCTCGTGTGTCTCGACGAAAATCACTTCGCCCGTCGGACGCTGGAAGCAGAGGAACAACGGACACTTGCCTGGATGCGCGGCGACGAGTTCGCGCACGGCGTCGAGATGTTCCGGCTTCAGGTGCGCGGTGTGCAGGCGAAGGTGGACTTGCTTCGTGTATTTTTTGGGCGCGTCTTCCAGCGGCATGATTTCCTGCGGAAAAACTTTAGGCCGCTCGTCGCCGGTGTTCACTTCGCCGATGACGAGAATGGCTTTGTTCGGCACGAGCAGTTCGCGATACTTGTCGTAGTTTTCGTTCATCACAAGCACCTGCACCGAGCCTTCGAGGTCTTCGAGAGTGACCATCGAGTAGGGCTTGCCGTTCTTCTTCGACACGCCGTGCTGCGCCGCCGCGATCAAGCCGCCGATGCGCGTGAGGCTGCGCGTCGGCAACTCCACGAGCTTCGCCGTGTTCGTCAGCGCATACTTTTCCAGAATCGGCGCGTAAGGCGTGAGCGGATGGCCGGTGACGTAGAAGCCGAGCAGTTCCTTCTCGTGCGCGAGCAATTCGTGCTGCGGCCATTCGGGCAGATTGCTGATCGTCTCCGGCATCGGTGGCGCTTTTTCCTCCAGCGCGCCAAAGAGCGAACTCTGTCCCTTCTGCCTGTCGGAAAGAATGCTCGCGGCGCGGGCCAGCGTGCGCTCGATCTGCGCGAACAGCGTGGCGCGCGTCTGGCCGAAGCCATCGCACGCGCCGGTTTTGATGAGGGCTTCGAGAGTTTTCCGAGTGACCGTGCGCCCGTCCACGCGTTCGCACAGGTCGGAGAGCGAAGTGAATTTTCCGCCTTCGCTCCGCGCCTTCAAAATGTTTTGCACCGCCACTTCGCCCACGCCTTTGATCGCCGCGAGACCGAAACGGATGACTTGGTTTTCTCCCTCTCCTCCCGCCGAGGGAGGAGAGGGCCGGGGAGAGGAGGGCTGGGCGGATTGGACTTGCCCCTCTCCCTGACCCTCTCCCCGTCCAACGGGGAGAGGGAACTTCGTGGCCGGCGCAAACGTCACCTGGCTCTCATTCACAGCCGGCGCGAGGACTTCGATCCCCATCACGCGCGCTTCGTTGATGTATTGACTGAGCTTGGCGGTGTCGCTCATGTCGTTGGTCATCATCGCGCAGAAAAACTCGACCGGGTAATTGGCCTTCAGATACGCGGTCTGATACGCGACGATGGCATACGCGGCGGCGTGCGATTTGTTGAAGCCGTAGCCCGCGAACTTTTCCAGCAAATCAAAAATCTGGTTCGCCTTCGCCTTCGGAATGTTGTTCTTCTCGTGACAGCCCTTGACGAAAATCTCGCGCTGCTTGGCCATCTCCTCGGCCTTCTTCTTGCCCATGGCGCGGCGCAGCAAATCCGCGCTGCCCAGCGTGAAGCCCGCCAGCACCTGCGCGGCCTGCATCACCTGCTCCTGATAAATCAAGATGCCGTAGGTCTCGCGCGCGATCGGTTCAAGGAGTGGATGTTCGTATTCAATCTTCACCTCGCCGTGCCGGCGCTTGATGAATTCAGGAATGAGTTCCATCGGCCCGGGCCGATACAGCGCCACGAGCGCGGTGATGTGCTCGACGGAACTGATCTGAAACTTTCGGCACAGGTCGCGCATCCCGCCGGATTCCAATTGGAAAATGCCGAGCGTGTTCGCCTTGTTGAGCAGATCGTAAGTCTTCGCGTCGTCGAGCGGCAACTGATCAACGTCCACCGTGATGCCCTTGGTGCGCTTGACCATCTCGCACGTGTTGCGGATGACCGTGAGCGTCTTCAGCCCGAGGAAGTCCATCTTCAACAGGCCGAGGTCGCCGACCGGATTCATCGCGTATTGCGTGACCAGCGTGCCGCTGTCGTCCTGCTTGAGCGGGAGGAGGTTCACGAGCGGTTGGTCGCTGATGACGACACCGGCCGCGTGAACGCTCGCGTTGCGCGACAGGTCTTCGAGGATCATCGCGGTATCAATGAGTTGGCGAGTCGTCTCTTCGCTCTCGTAAGCCTGCTTGAGTTCCGGCGATTGCTTGAGCGCCTTTTCGAGCGTCATCTTGAGGTCGAACGGAATCATCTTCGCCAGCCGGTCGCACTCGCCGTAGCTCAAGCCCATCACGCGGCCCACGTCGCGCACGACCGACTTCGCGCCCATCGTGCCGAAGGTGATGATTTGCGCGACGCAATCCTTGCCGTATTTCTGGCGGACGTATTCGATCACGTCCGCGCGGCGGTCGTCGGCGAAATCAATGTCAATGTCCGGCGGATTGACGCGCTCGGGATTCAAGAATCGCTCGAACAGCAGGCCGTAGCGGATCGGGTCCACGTTCGCGATCTCCAACAGATACGTGACAAGCGAACCAGCCGCCGAGCCACGCGCCACGCACGCCACGCCCATCTCGCGCCCCTTGCGGATGAAATCACCGACGATGAGGAAGTAGGAAATGAAGCCGGTCTTTTCGATGACGCCGAGTTCGTTTTGCAACCGGTCGAGGACGATTTTGATGGCGGCGGCGACGGCGGGCCGCCTGTGAAGCCCCTCACCCTGGCCCTCTCCCCGTCCGACCGGGAGAGGGGACAGCGTTTGACCGTTCTCAGTTTGCCCGATGGGTGCCGACCTTTCGGCAGCCTCAGGTTTGCCGTGAGACTGCGGATGATTCTCCCTCTCCCCATCCGATGGGGAGAGGGCCGGGGTGAGGGGTTCGTTCGCGCGATAAGTCGGCAATCTCCTTGGATCATCAATTCCCTCGACAACAAATTCCTTCCCATCCACCCGCGCCCGAATTGTGTAGCGCCTCTGCAAGCCTTCCACGAGCCATTGGCGCAGGTAACTTTCGCGCGTGAAATGCTCCGGCGGATGGAACACGGGATAATGCAGCTTGCCGAATTCAATCTCGACGTTGCACTTCTCCGCGACCTCCAGCGTGTTCGTCACCGCGTCGGGCGTTTCGGCGAAGCGCGCCTTCATTTCCTCCGCCGAGCGCAGGTAGAATTGCTCCGGCACGTAGCCCGCGCTCATCCGCTTCGGATCGCTCAACATCGTCTGAGTGCCGATGCACACCAGGCAATCATGCGCGTGCGAATGTTTTTTCTCGACGTAGTGAACGTCATTCGTCGCGACGAGTTTCAGCCCGAACTCCTTCGCCCAAGCGATGAGATGCTTGCTGACCTTCGCCTGCTCCGGGATGCCGTGGTTCTGGAGTTCGAGATAAAAATTCTCCGCGCCGAGCGTTTGCTTGAACCAGTTCACCGCATCGCGCGCCCTCTGCAACTGGTCCCTCATGATCCACTCCGGCACTTCGCTGGCGAGACAGCCGGACAGTGCGATGAGTCCTTCCTTGTGCGCGGCGAGCAGTTCCTTGTCTATGCGCGGCTTGTAGTAATAGCCCTCGAGATGCGCCGCGGTGACGAGCTTGATGAGGTTCTTGTAGCCCGTCTCGTCTTTCGCGAGCAGCCCGAGGTGGTGATAAACGTCCCGCCCGCCGGACGTGGTTTTCTTCTCCAGCCGGCTCCCCGGCGCGACATAAACCTCGCAGCCAATGATGGGCTTGATGCCTTTCTCGCGCGCCGCCTGGTAAAAATCAATCACCCCGTGCATCGCCCCGTGATCGGTGATGGCCAGCGCGGGGAATTTCAACTCATGGGCCTTGTCCATCAACCGGTCAAGGCGGCAGGCGCCGTCGAGCAGGGAATACTCGGTGTGCAGATGGAGGTGGACAAAGTCCGCGTGCGACATGCCAGCAAGTTACCGCCCGGTGGCGAGTGGGCGCAAGAAGTGAGCTGTGCCATTCCGGCGGCGACTCATTTCTCGTCGAAACCTTACTCCTCGGGTCGTTGGGTTCGGGCCTTCCGCGCCGCTTCATCCAGCTCAGTCAGGCGCGCATTTCGGAACTGGTCTAGCCCGGCCTGCAACCGCTTCACGGCCACCCGGTCAGGTTCGGTCAGTTGCGTCCGATCCACTAGGCTGTCGTTCGCGCCGTAGCCGAAGGCGCGGAGCGTTCCGTCGCGCATCAGCTTGAATCGCTGGTTGAAGGCACACTCCTGCGGTGGTTCGGCGCGCGGCGAATACCAGCAATAAACCCACTCGCGCGGATGGCTTGGCCGCCCGGACAGTTGCGGAAAGAAGCTGCGGCCATCCAATCCGGCAGGTGCGGCAAGGGCTGCGGCGTCACAGAGTGTCGGCAGAAAATCCGTGCTGTCCACGAGGTCGCCAATGACTTTGCCGGCGGCGATCTTGCCGGGCCAGTTGGCGATCAGCGGCACGCGCATGCCTTCGGCGGTGACCGAGCCTTTGCCGCCGACCACGGTGCGGCTGCCCATCTGTGATGGCGTGCCCCGGCCGGTGCCGTTGTCGCCGACGAACAGGATCAGCGTGCGTTCGCGCAGGCCGAGAGCCTCGACGCGCGCAACGAGTTTGCCGACGAGTTTGTCCATGTAGGAGGTCATCTCGCCAAAATGCCTGGGCGACTGATTGACTTTCTCACCCTCGGCCTTCGCGTCCCAATCCGGGCTGTCCGGCGTGGGTTGATACGGGGCGTGCGTGAGCATCATGGTGTAGTAAAGCAGGAAGGGTTTGTCCTTCTGCCGAACGATGAAGTCCAGGGCGTAATCGTTCACCAGGTCCGGGCCGTATTCGCCGTTGTGAAAGTCCTTTTCGACGCCGTTGATTTCAAGACCGGGATTGGCGTAGCGCGGCGGTCGCCTCAGGTGTTGCCAGAGACAGGCCTCGTCGAAACCGAACTGTTTCGGGAGTTCGCGAGCGCGCCCAAGCTGCCACTTGCCGGCGATGCAGGTCACATAACCGGCTTCCTTGAAGCGGTGGGCAAACGTGCGGGCCTTCGGGTCCATCCGCCCGAACATGACGTAATTTCGCACGTTGTAGAGCCCGGTCATCAATTGCATCCGCGTCGGTGTGCAGAGCGGCTGGACATAGCAGTGCTCGAATCGCGCGCCGGTGGCGGCCAGTCTGTCCAAAGCCGGAGTGGGATACGAAGTGCCGCCGTTCGCCCCGACGCATTCATAGCCAAAATCGTCGGCGAGGATCAGGATGACGTTGGGCCGTCGTTCGGCCGGGGCGGAGGACACGACGAAGGGTCCTGCCATGCACACCACCAGAAGCACTCGCGCGCAGAGCGCAAGCAGGCGGCGCGGAGGTGTTGTCAGGTTTGTCACAGGCTTACGGCTTGGGTTTCATTTCGAGCTTGGTTGCCGCACATCGGCCGGCCGGGCCGGTGATTCCGCAGGACGCGGCAAGGTTTCAGGCGGATCGTTCGCCGGCACCTTGAGTTCCTTGCGCAAGCGATCCAACTCTGTGTGGAGCATTCGTTGAGTCTCCGCGTATTCCGGCAGCCCATGGACGCTGCGCAATTCGCGCGGGTCCTTTTGCAGGTCGAACAGTTCCCAGTAGTCCACGTCCGGATAGTAAAAGCGGACGAGTTTGTAGCGGTCGGTCACGACGCCGTAATGGCGGCGGACGTCATGCGAGCCGGGGAATTCGTAGTAGTGGTAGTAAAAGCTCTTGCGCCAGTCGGCGGGCGTCTGTCCCCGCAGCAGCGGCACCAGGCTGCGGCCATGGAGGTCGCCGGGGACGGGCAGCCCCGCCGCGTCGAGAAACGTGCCGGCGAAATCCAGATTCGAAACCATGTCGCGGTTCACGCTGGCGGGCTTGGTGACGCCGGGCCAGCGGATGATCAAGGGCGTGCGCAGCGATTCCTCGAAAATCCAGCGCTTGTCGAACCAGCCGTGTTCCCCGAGGTAGAAACCCTGGTCGGCGGAGTAAACGACGATGGTGTTTTCGGCCAGGCCCTCGTCATCGAGATATTTCAGCAGCCGGCCCACGCTTTCATCCACGGAAGCGATGCAGCCGAGGTAATCGTGCAGGTAGCGCTGGTATCGCCAGCGGACCAGGTCCTTGCCCGCCGGCGCGGCCTTGCGGAACTCCTCGTTGCGCGGCTCGTAATAGGCGTTCCAGGTCTTGAGTTGCGTTTCGGTCATTCCCGGCGGCGTCCGCAGTTTCGCGTCCAGCTCGGTGAACGTCTTCGCCAGGGTCATGTCTTGTTTGTGTTCCGCGTCGCCGCGGCCCGAGTAATCATCGAACAACGTTTCGGGTTCGGCGAATTTCCGATCGCCGTTCCAGCCGAGGTATTTCAAGTTGGGCGACCACTCGCGATGCGGCGCCTTGTGCTGGCACATGAGGAGGAAGGGCTTGGTTTTGTCGCGCCGCTTGAGCCAGTCAAGCGAGAGGTCGGTGATGATGTCCGTGACGTAGCCGTCGCGTTTGACGCGCGCGCCCATGCGGATCATCGGCGGGTTGTAGTAGATGCCCTGTCCGGGGAGGATGTCCCAATGGTCGAAGCCGGTCGGATCGCTCACCAGGTGCCACTTGCCGATGACGGCGGTTTGATAGCCGGCGGCCTGGAGCAACTTGGGCATGGTTTGCTGCGAACCATCGAAACGGCTGCGCACGTTGTCGTAAAAGCCGTTGACGTGGCTGTACTTTCCCGTGAGCACACAGGCGCGGCTCGGGCCGCAGATCGAATTGGGCACCATCGCCCGGTGAAAAATCATTCCCTCTTTCGCCAGCCGGTCAATGTTCGGCGTCTGGTTCAGCTTGCGCGGGTCACCGTAGGCGCTGATGGCCTGGTAGGCGTGATCGTCGGAAAAAATGAAAACGATGTTTGGCGCCCGCGTGGCGGCGGAAGCGGACGCGATGCCCAGCCCGAGCAGGGCCATCGCCACCAGCGGGCGCGCCTGTGTGGAGAACGTGGAGATCGAAGATCGGGATTGTTTCATAGGATGCACCATGCCGTTTCGAGCAAGGCGACGGCGCTGATTGTTTCGCAGCTTCACTGCTGAATTCAAGCCTGTCGTCCCACCGGTTCGCCGGGCGTGGCCGCAGCCCGTGATTCACCTGCCACCGGCGGGTTGCAGCGCCGGATCGTCCAAGTCCAGCCGATAGAGAATCTGGTTGTAATCGTGGCGCGGCGTTGGCGGCGGCTTGTCGGCGAATTGCATGGTGTAGGTGCCCTCGAAGATGAGGATGGGCGAATCCGCAGCGGTGAATTCGGGATGAAGCCTCGGGTTGTAAAACATGTAATTCTCGTGGCTGAGGATTTTCACCGCCTTGCCCCACGGGCCGGTGGGCGATGCGGCTTCGGCGTACCAGAGTTCGCCGAAGGCCGAGGGTTGGCCGGAGGATTGCATGAATACAGTGACCCACCGTTTGCGCCACGGATTCCATGCGATGGAGCCGCTGTGAGGCTTCACCGGTTTTCCGTCCGACGCCGGGACGAGGCTTTCCTGCGGCTGCAACGGTTCCCACGCGGACGAATCCTGCCAGGCCTCGAAGGTCGCCGGGCACCGCAGTGTCGGAAAAGGATTGCCGAAGAGCACCCACTCCTTGCCCGCGTTGTCCTTCCACGACACAGGATGGCCCTCCGGCAACGGTGGCGCCTTCGGCGCCGCGTCGGATTTTGTCCAGACCACCCGCAGCCGTTCGAAGTTCGAGGTGGCCTCGTTCCAGACACACAGCCCACGTTCATAAACCTCCATCGGCGGCCTGACTTTCATGTAAGAACCGACGAGGCGTGTCACGCCGTTCTTGTCCGGCAGACTGATGTAACCCGTCACCCATGTCGGTCCCTCGCCCGGCATCTTCGCCACGCCGCGCGGCACACCGTGATCGTCGGTGAAGTAATCGAATTGCAAACGCAGCGGCGGCTGGAATGTCGTGAGTGGCCGGATGGCCGTTGTGGCGCTGGTGGCGTGAAAGATGCCCAAGGGATACCGCGCCATGATCGTATCGCCCCACAGCCAGAACAACCGTCCGCGATGCACGGCGTTTTGCACGCTGTCGCAGCCGAGCACACCCGCTTCGCGCCAGTCCAGTTCACGGCCCATCGCCTGGCTTTCGGCGAACAGCCCGCCGCCCGTCAACCGCCCGAGGCGTTTCGCGGGCATCGTCCGCCGAACCTCGATCTTCAACGCGTTGCCCGGCTCCGGTTTCACACGCACGCCGCGCTGGTTGAATCCATCCCTGGGCACTTCGTAGCCGTGGCCGATGACCTCGAACCAGGTTTCGCGTCCCATGAGTTCCGGCAGATCGAAGGCGATGACGCCGGCGTTATCGGTGACGAAGCGCGCGTGATGTGTCGTGCGCAATTCGACCAGCGGCACGGGCCAGCCCGAGCCGCGCTCGGTCACTTCGATGCGGCAGGGCCGTGCCACGGAGTTCGATTCGGCCGTGGGAGCGAGCACCGGGCTGCTGAGGAGCAGCGTGAGCAGCGCGGCCGCGGGGTGGAAACATGGTTTCAAGTGCAGGGCCACAAGCCGGCAGTCTGATAACAAAATCCCGCGCGCCAGGCAAACCGTCAAAGCGGCGGCGCTCATCTCCGCGCGCGATGGCAAACCGGCACGACCCATCGCATCCGAGGCAAGCTTCAACACAGGCGCGGCTCAGAGCCTGAAACGATCCGGCCGGAAAAGTTCGATGGGGTGCCGCGTGCCGCCGTCGGCGACGAGGTCCGCGACGATTTCGCCCACGACCGGACAAAACTTGAACCCGTGTCCCGAACAAGGCGAGACGATGAGCACGGTCGGATGCCGTGGATGACGGCCAATCAGGAAATGCTCGTCGGGGGTGTTGGTGTACATGCAGGTGGCGGCGCACACACAGCGCCCCGCCAGCTTCGGCACGTGGCCGGCGATGCAATGACGAACGATCTCGATCTCTTCTTCGCTCACTGCGCGGTCAATCGTGCCGGGTGTGCAGACGGAATTCTTTCCGCCGTGATGCAGGGCGATCTTCACGCCGCCCTTCGCGCCGTCGAGCGCCGGCAGGCCATAGGGATGCGCACCGTCCCGGGTTTCCCAGATCCAGATGGGAAACTTGTCCGGCAGAAAATCCGCGATGCCACCAGCCGGCTCGAGCCAGCATTGGACCTGCCGCTCCACGCGCAACGGCAGATTCAGGTCCGCCAGCACCGACGGCAGCCACGGCCCGGCGGCGATGACGAGTTGTCCGGCCTCAAACTCCCCGCGCCCGGTGGTGACGCGCACGCCAGCGCCCGAGCCTTTCCATGCCGTGACGGCTTCCTCAAAGCGCAGTTCGGAGCCGTTCCGCGCGGCCAGATCGAGATGCGCGCTCACTGCGTCCTCGGGCCGGACTGTGCCGGCGTTTTTTTCGAACAAGGCGATGGTGTCCGCGTCCGGCGCGAACTGCGGAAAACGTCGCCGGATGTCGCGCGCCTCGAGCAATTCGTGCGGCAGGCCGTGCTCGCGGGCGCTGCGCAGGCTGCCGGCAACCACGCCGCTTTCGCGCGTGCCGAGCATCAGGCCGCCGGTGAGCGTCAGCAGTTGAGCGCCCGAGGCGTGTTCGAGTTCGCGCCAGAGTTGGTATGCGCGCAGGAGCAGCGGCACGTAGGCCGGGTCTTCGTAATAGGCCTGGCGGATGACGCGGGAACGGCCATGGCTGGAGCCGTTCTCGTGCGGCGGCCTGAATTGGTCGAGGCCGAGCACGCGCCGGCCGCGGGCGGCGAGGTGAAAGCACGCCGCGCTCCCCATGCCACCCAGGCCGAGTACGATCGTGTCGAAGACCCGGTTCATTCCGGGCGCAACGATACGGCGCACGTCGCCGGAGACCAGCTTCCAATTCGGCGCTCGCGCGAGGCCCAGTTTTTCAGTGACGACCCGGAGGCAGTTTGTTAAGAAGGCCGCCGTTCCATGCGCAGCCGGGCCAACATCCTGCGACGCGACGCAGCCAGAACCGTTTTCACCGGGATGATTCTGGCTTCAATCTTCAGCAGCATACCCGGCGCAGATTTTGCCGCCGTGGATGAGAAGGAATTCAAACGCATCGTGGCGCCGGACGCGCGGTTGGAGCGGCTGGCCACGGGCATGTCGTTCACCGAAGGTCCCGTGTGGCTCGCCAGGGATGGCGGCTGCCTGATCTTCAGCGACATCCCGGCAGACGAACTGAAGCGGTGGAGCGCGTCGGCCGGGCTGGCCACGTTCCGCAAGCCCAGCCACCACGCCAACGGCAACACGGTGGACCGCTTGGGACGCCTGATCTCGTGCGAACATTCCGGGCGCCGCGTGAGCCTGCTCGGAACCGACGGCGTCTGGCGCACGTTGGTGGACCGTCACGACGGGCGGAAGTTCAACTCGCCCAACGACGCCGCCGTGCGGGCCGACGGCACGATCTGGTTCACCGATCCGCCCTACGGCCTCCCACAGGGCGAGGCGAAGGAGCAGGAAGGCCATTTCGTGTTTCGATTCGAGCCGAAGACCGGGAACGCCACGATCGTCGCGCGGGATTTCGACATGCCCAACGGCCTCTGCTTCTCACCCAGTGGGAAAAAGCTCTACGTCGCGGACTCCGGGAAGCCAAAGCACATCCGGGTGTTCGATGTGCAAAAGGACGGCACACTCGCCGGCGGCACCGTGTTGTGTTCGATTGACCAGGGCGTGCCGGACGGCATCCGCTGCGACGCAAAAGGCCGGATTTTTTCCAGCGCGGGAGATGGCGTGCAGGTTTTTGCGCCGGACGGAAAGTTGATCGGCAGGATTCTCGTGCCCGAATCCGCGGCCAACCTCTGCTTCGGCGGCAAGGACGGCCGGACACTGTTCATCACCGCGCGCAAGTCGCTCTATTCGATCCGGCTGCTGACGAAAGGCGCGAAGTGATTCATTCGGCTCCCCACCCTCGACTCCCGGCCCGGCGATGAATCTCTCCCTCATTGATTGGGCCATCGTCGTGGTCTATCTGGCCGGCTGCATGACGGCGGGCATCTGGATGCGGCGGTTCGTGCGCGGCGTGGAGGACTTCGCGGTGGCCGGGCGCGCGATGGACGTGAACCTCGGCATCGCGTCGCTGGCCGCCACGGAACTCGGCCTGGTGACAATCATGTACACGGCGCAGCTCGGCTACGAGAAGGGCTTCGCCGGCGCGACCATCGGGGTGATCATGGCGCTGGCGATGTATCTCGTGGGGCGGACGGGTTTTGTGATCAAGCCGTTGCGCCAGGCGGGCGTAATGACCATCCCGGAATTGTTCGAGCGGCGCTTCGGCAAGGGGGTCCGCTGGGCGGCGGGTTTGTTCGTCGTGCTCGGCGGCGTGTTGAACATGGGAATTTTCCTGCGGCTGGGCGGCGAGTTTCTCATCAACGTGACCGGGATGCCGAAGGACTCGCACGCGCTGGAATGGGTGATGACCGGCCTGCTTGGGCTGGTGCTGATTTACACGGTGATGGGCGGCATGCTTTCGGTGCTCGTCACGGATTACCTGCAATTCATCGTGATGGGCCTCGGCATCGTCGTCACCTCGGTGCTCGTCATCCACCACATGGGCTGGAACGCGCTGGTGACGCAATTGTGGATGTGCTGGGACGGCACCGCCGCGGGCGTGGGCCAGACGCTCAAGTCGCATCCCTTCAATCCGTTCGACAAGACCAATTTCGGCTGGCCCTACATCGTGTGGCAACTGGCCTTTCAAATCGCCGTCGTCACGACCTGGCAGACGCAGATTTCGCGCGTGCTCGCCTCGAAGAACGAACAAACGGCGCGGCGGATGTATTCGCGGACGGCGTTTTATTTTGTCGGCCGCTTCGCGCTGCCGGGGCTGTGGGGCGCGGCGGCGCTGGTGTACTTTTCGTTCAACGGCGGATTGCCCGCGGGCCTGGACAGCCTCACGGCCATGCCGGCGTTTCTCTCGACGATTCTGCCGGTCGGCCTGATAGGGATTGTCATTGCCGGAATGCTCGCTGCGGAGATGTCCACCGACAGCGGCTACCTGCTGACGTGGGCTACGGTGATCTACAACGACCTCATCTCGCCGTGCGTGAAACGGCCTCTCGCGCCCCGGACGCGGCTGCTCATCACCCGCGCGCTGGTGCTGGCGATCGGGGTCTTTCTGGTGTTCTTCGGTCTGTGGTACAAGCTGCCGGGCAACGCGTGGGATTATCTCGCCGTGACGGGCAGCATCTATCTGGCAAGCGTGTTTACCTTGCTTGTCGCCGGGTTGTATTGGCGGCGCGCCACGGCGGCGGGCGCGTATGCCGCGCTCGTGCTGGGCGCGGTGGGGCCGCTCACGTTCCTGGCGGTGAACCTGGTGGTGCCCAAGGAAAAACAGATCAGTCCGGAAGTGGCGGGCGCGGCAGCATTCGGGCTGGCCTTTGCCGGCATGATCTGCGGCTCTTTGCTCACGCGGCCGGCCCGGCCTGACTTGATGACGGAGGTTGCCAAATGATTGATCTCTTTGTCATGTTCTGGACGGTGATGATTTTCACGTCGGTGTTTTGGTACGGCTTCCTGCTGTTCTACGTCGGGGTGAAGGGCGGGAAGGAAATCAAAGAGATGACCAAGACACTGGAGCGCCGGGCGGACGAAGAAAAGAAATAGCGGGCCGGATTGAATTTGAGCCGAAACAACCCTCAACCCAAACAAACAATGCCAGAAAAAATCGGATTCGTCGGAGTCGGGCGCATGGGCGCCAACATGGCGCGCCGGCTGAAGGAGTGCGGCTGGCCCATCGCCGCCGTTTATGACGTGAACACCGCAGTCGCGCAGTCGCTCGCGCAGGAACTTGGCTGCGTGGCCGCCGACCAACTCAAGGTCGTCACTGCGTTGTCAGACGTGATCTTCACCGTCGTCACCGACGACAAGGCGATGAAGAAAATCTACGGCGGCGGGCTGTTGTCGCGCGCCAAGGGAAAGTCTTTCATCAATTGCGCCACGATTACCCCGGCGGTCCACGTGTGGGTCGAGCAAAAGTGCGAGGCCAAGCGCGCGGGTTCGCTCGAAGCCTGCATGGCCTCGAGCATCACGCAGGCGCGGCAGGGCACGCTCTATTTGATGATCGGCGGCAAACAGGAGGTCTTCGAGCGCGCCAAGCCGATCCTCGTCAAGTTGAGCGACGAAGGCCAGTTGCTGCGCTACATCGGCCCCGCCGGCAAGGCCGCCGAGGTGAAGGCGCTTGTCAACATGGTCATGAACATCAACACCGCCGGACTCGCCGAAGGTCTGGGCCTGGGCGCCGCGCTGGGCCTTGATCTCACCATGCTGCGCGAAGTGTTCTCGCAGACCGGCGCCAACTCGCGCGTCCTCCAGACCGACGGCGAGGACATGCAGAACCGCGACCACTCGTGCTTTTTCTCCGCCGCGCACGCCGCGAAGGATTCCGGCATCGCGCTCAAGCTCTCGAAGGATCAAGGATTGAACCTCCCGCTCGCCGCCGCCACCAAGAAGCAATACGACCGCATGGTGAAGGAAGGCTTGGGCGAACTGGACAAGTCCGGGATCGCTGAACTGACGGTCAAAGGCCGACACATCAACGCCTGAAAGTCGCGGCTCGCCAAAGCGTGCCGCGGGGAGGTTGCCATGCCTAAACTATACGACAAAGAGACCAACGCGCTCCTCGGAACGATTACGCAGGCTCAATTGCGCTTTCTGCAGGACCAACTCGAAGAAGAGTCAATCGAAGACACCGACTATTATTTGAATCGGGACACGCTGGATGTGTTAGAGCAGGCCGGAGCGGATGCCGATCTGATAATCGTCTTGCGCCAGCTCATGGGCGATCGAGAGGAAATGGAAATCCGGTGGGTCGCAGATTGAATCGAGCCGAATCGCCGAGCGTGCATTTTGACAGTTCCGTTGTGCGAACGTAGTGCTTGTCTGTGAGCGAGAACCTGTTTCCTTCCGGTCCGTGGACGGGCTTTTACAATTACAGTCCGAAGGACAAGCACCGTATGGATCTGGACCTCACGTTCGCGGATGGCAGGATGAACGGTGACGGCAACGACGACGTGGGCCGCTTCCGCATCAACGGCCAATATGACGCCAGGACGCTGGAGTGCTCCTGGACCAAGACCTACCCCGGCGCGCACAGTGTTTTCTATCGCGGCTTTCGCGAGGGCAAGGGCATCTGGGGCACATGGGAGATCTCGGTGCAGCACCACGGCGGATTCAACATCTGGCCCCGGCGCCTCGGAGCGGGCGACACGGAATTCGCGGCGGCGGAAATCAAAAAGCCCGTTGAAGTTGCCGCTCCCGTCTTGGCCCCGGTCGTCGTGGAAAAGGATGAACAAGCTCCGCCGCCGGGCGGTAGCGCCGACTGAATGTCCTCGCACCGAATCAAAAAAGATTGGAAGGCCAAGCTGAAGGCCGCCGTGCCGTTCGGTCTGGGCCAGGCCAAACCCAAGCATTTCCGTGACATGGCCGCCGTCGCGTGGCGCAACCGCGACAATCTCGGCTACGCGTGGAAAGTTTTGAGCCGCGGCGTGTGCGACGGCTGCGCGCTGGGCGTGGCGGGCTTCCACGACTGGACCATCGAGGGCGTCCATCTCTGCATGACGCGGCTGAATCTGCTCCGGTTGAATACGATGCCGGCGCTGGACGTTGCGGTGCTTGCAGACGTTTCCAAATTGAAGTTGCTTTCCAACGCGGAACTGCGCGAGTTGGGCCGGCTGCCATATCCGATGCTGCGTGAGAATGGCGCGGCCGGCTTCCGCCGCCTCTCATGGGGTCAGGCCTTGGACCGCATCGCGAAAAAAATCCGCGCCACGAACCCGCGCCGCCTCGCGTTCTACGTCACCTCGCGCGGCGTGACGAACGAGGTCTATTACATGGCGCAGAAGGTCGCGCGTTTTCTCGGCACGAACAACGTGGACAACGCCGCGCGGCTCTGTCACGCGCCGAGCACCGCCGCCATGAAACACGCCGTCGGCGTGGCGGCCACGACTTGCAGTTACGTGGATTGGTATGGCACGGACTTGATCATCTTCTTCGGCGCGAACCCGGCGAACGACCAGCCGGTCACGACGAAGTATCTCCACGAGGCGAAGAAGCTCGGCACGAAAATCGTGATGGTGAATCCGTATCGCGAGCCGGGGATGGAGCGTTACTGGGTGCCGTCCAGCGTTTCGAGCGCGGTCTTCGGCACGGACATCGCGGATTACTGGTTTCCGGTTTCCACCGGCGGCGACATCGCGTTTCTCGGCGGCGTGTTAAAGATTTTGATCGAGAACGGCTGGGTGAACGAAGATTTCATTCGCAATCACTCGGCCGGTTTCGACGAGTTGAAATCGGTTGTTGGCGATTGGCCATTGACCATACTCGAAGAGGGCTCCGGCCTTGGCCGCGACGCGATGCGTGAGTTCGCCGGGTTGATCCGCGACGCGAAAACCGCCGTGCTGGTCTGGAGCATGGGCATCACCCAGCACGCCTTCGGCGGCGACACGGTTTCGATGATTCTCAATCTCGGCCTGCTGCGCGGCTGGGTAGGACGCGACAAGTGCGGGCTGATGCCGATTCGCGGCCACTCGTCCGTGCAGGGCGGCGCGGAGATGGGCGCGTATGCCACGGCGTTTCCAGGCGGCAAGGCGGTGACGGCCGGGAACGCCGCGGACCTTTCCGAACAATACGGCTTCCCCGTGCCGGATTGGGTTGGCTTGAGCGCGCCCGAAATGGTCGAGGCGGGGGCGAGAGGTGAACTGGATTTGCTCTATTGCCTCGGCGGGAATTTTCTGCGCACGCTGCCCGAGCCGGAGCGCGTGCGAGAGGCGCTCGCCAATTTGCCGTTGCGCGTGCATCAGGACATCATCCTCACCGACCAGATGTTCATCGAGGCCAGGGAGAATGTGATGCTGCTTCCGGCCAAAACGCGCTACGAGCAGGACGACGGGGGCATTGAGACGACCACCGAGCGGCGCATCGCGTTCAGCCCGGAGATTCCACGCCAGGTCGGCGAGGCACGGGCCGAGTGGAAGATTCTGCGCGACCTCGCGGCGGCAGTTTATCCAGAACGCGCGCATCTCCTCGGCTGCGAGACCGGCTGGAAGATGCGTGAGGAGATCGCCCGTGTGGTGCCGTTCTACGACGGCATCCAGAATTTGAAGAACACCGGCGACGCCGTGCAGTACGGCGGGCCGCACCTGTGCGCCGGCTGGAAATTCCCCACACCGGACGGGAAGGCGCATTTCCGCGCGGTGCCAGTACCCCTCACCCCGGCCCCCTCCCCATCCGATGGGGAGAGGGTGGCCGTCAGGCCGGGTGAGGGGAGCTTCATCGTGTCCACCCGACGCGGCAAGCAATTCAATTCGCTCGTGTATGCGGACGTGGACCCGCTCAACGGCGCGGCGCGCGATGCGGTGTTGATGAATCCTGACGACGCCGCAAAGCTTCATCTCACGCACGCGGATCGCGTTACGTTGGTGAACGACATTGGACGTTACGAAGGCCGCGTGTTCCTCGCGCCGATTGCGCCGGGCAACCTGCAAATCCACTGGCCGGAGGGGAACGTCATCATCCGCCGTGGCGTGGTGGACAAGGCCGGCGGCGTGCCGGATTACAACGCACGCGTGACAGTGGAGAAGATTTTGTGAGCCGCGAGAGAACGCAAAGAACACCGGGAAAAAAGTCCGCCCCGACCAATCTGGCGGTGGTTTCGACGGAAGTCTTGCGGCGGAATGGAACGTCCACACCCAAGTCGGGAACGGACTCGCTGGCTGCCGAAGAGCCGCTGGAAATCCGCGTGGCCGGCCGCAGCATCGCGGTGACGATGCGCACCCCGGGCCACGATCGCGAACTGGCCGCCGGATTTCTTCTCAGCGAGGGCATCATCCGCGAGCGGCGTGACGTGATTGAAATCATGCACTGCCGGGCCGCCGCGGCACCGGAGAACACGCTCAACGTTTTTCTCGCACCGTCGGTCAAATTGGATTTCGCCCAGCTCACGCGGCACGTCTTCGCCACGTCCAGTTGCGGCTTGTGCGGCAAGGCATCCATCGCGTCGGTGCATCAGCATTTTCCGCCGGTGAAATCAGGCGTCAGAGTCACCGCGGGCATGCTGACGCGATTGCCAACGCTGATGCGCGCGGCACAACTGGCGTTCGCGCAAACTGGCGGGTTGCATGCGGCGGCAGTGTTCGACGCGCGCGGCAGGTTGATTGTCCTGCGCGAGGACGTGGGCAGGCACAATGCCGTGGACAAGGTCATCGGGTACGGATTGCTGGAGGGCAGGCTCCCGTTTGATTCGCACATCCTGCTCGTGAGCGGTCGCGCCTCGTTTGAAATCGTGCAGAAAGCTCTGGCGGCGCGCATCCCCGTCGTGTGCGCCGTGTCGGCGCCCTCGTCGCTCGCCGTGGATTTCGCGCGCGCCAGCGGGCAGACGCTCGTCGGCTTTTTGCGCGGCGGAAGCATGAACCTCTATTCGGGCAGGGGCCGCATTCGCTGATCACGCCGCGACGGCGGTATCGAACAAACCGGCCAACAATTTCCACGAACGTTCGGCCAGCCAACTTCACGGGGCTTGGGGGCATCTGGACTTCGCGAATCGTTGCTCATATTTGAATTGCGTTCCCGACGCGCTTCCGCCAGTTTGCTCACACCCAGAGCAGTTCCAAATCGTCCACCATGAAGCCGTCGCGAGGAGTTCGATGAAACCATGCCGCCCGTGTCGTCGCAGCGCGTATCCGCACCTGGCGGGGCTGGGGCTGTTGGTAGCCGCACTGGCGGCCCCCGCCGCCGATGTCTCCCGTTACATCGTCGCCAAGGGTCAGTTCCACCAGCAAACCAACACCGGCTCGCCTGTGCTGCAAGGCTACGTCATGAACGTGGACGTGCAGAAGGCCGGCCCGACCACGGTCACCAACGCGCACATCAAATCGCCGGCCAACGTCACCAATTTTCTCTCGGAGGAGTGCCAAAGTTGGAACTACGAAAACTTCTACGCCAGCCAGGCCCTCTTGGACGCCGCGTTCGGCAACGGCAGCTACACCTTGACCCTGTTCACCCGTTTCGACGGCGTGCGCGCCCCGGTGGTCAGCGTGACCAACAACGTCTATCCCGCCAACGCGCCGCACGTCACCAACTACACCGCCGCCCAGTCCATCAACCCCGGCACGAATTTTGCGCTGGGCTGGGACCCGTTCACCGGCGGGACGGTGAATGATTTCATCCGGCTGGAGGTGCGCAATGAGAACGGGGGCCGCGTGTTCGAAACGGGCTGGCCCGGCGAACCCGGCGCGCTCAACGGCCTGTCCAACCAGGTGAATTTCTCCGCCGGCACGCTGCCGCCGGGGCACACGAATCAGGCGCAAATCTTCTTCGCGCGCGGCAACATCCTCACCAACAATCCGGGCTACCCCGGCGTGCTGGGCTTGGGCGGATACTTCAAGGCCACGGCTCTCAACCTCCGCACGACCGGCGTGCGCGACTCGAACGCGCCGGCGTTCTACGCGCCGATACCGTCCTACGCCGGCACAAATGTTTTCCTCAAGTCGGCCATTGTGTTTTCCTTTGATGAGCCGATGGAGATCGGCCACGGCATCGCCTGGACCGGAGTGGACCCGGACAAGTTCACCTGCGTCTGGATGAACAACCGGCAAACGCTGGCGTGCTTCTACGCGACGATCCTGCCGGCGTACACGCTCATCTCCTGGGAGTTGAATCCCACCAACGGTTGCGGCTCATTCAACGACATTTCAGGAAATGTCGCCTACAATTATGCCGGCGCGCCGTGCGACAATTTCGGCGCGCTCTGCGGCAGTTTCACCACCGGCACCAACGCGAGCGACCCGGACGTGGAATTCTTTTTCGTCGCCAAGGTCCAGAACTTTCTCCAGACCGGCACGAACGCGCCGGCGCCGCCAACGAACGGTCACACTTTCTTCGCCAACGCCACGCTCACCGGCACGCTCACGATCACCAACGCCACCGTCCAGCCGCCCACCGGCCTGCTGCGCACGCTCGGTCCCAGCTTCGATGGCGACCTGACCGACTTCCAACTCGAACAATCCTTCACCAACCAGTCGTCGCTGGACACCGCCTTCACGAACGGGCCGTACACCGTGACCCTGTGGACGCGTTTCGAGAGCAACCGCGTCGCGACGCTCAACCTGACCAACAACGCCTACCCGGCCGCCACCCCGCGCATCAGCAATTTCAATGAACTCCAAAACCTGGACGCCACGCGGGATTTCGTGCTCAAGTGGGACGCCTTTGTCGGCGGCACCACGAACGATCTCATCCGGGTCGCGTTGGAGAGCGGCCAGACCGCCGGGAGTTTCGACACGGACCTGAATCCCGCCTCGCCGGACGCGTTGAACGGCACGCACACCTCGGTGTTGATTCCCGCCGGTTCGCTGAGGCCGGGCCAGACCTACGAGGGCAACCTGGTGTTCGCCAAACGCGTGGACCGCAACACCACTGCCTATCCGGGCGTCACCGGCTACGCCTTCTTTGGCAAGGACACCGCGTTCACCCTCCAGCTCCGGCCAGTGCTCACCGAACCGGAGCGGTTGTCGGCGACGGAATTCCGTTTCTTGCTGAACGGAGTCGGCGGCAAGATTTACACCGTGGAAGCCGCGACGAGCCTGACCAATCCGCCGGCGTGGTTTCCGATTGAAACGATCGTCGCGCCGAGCAACTCGTTTTACGTCACCGACCCCGACGCCACCAACGCCATGCACTATTATCGCGCTTATCAGTGGCCGTAACTCCCGCGCCCCGGGCTTGACCGGTCCACGCACCGCCGGGCAGTTTGTGGTGGAAAAAACGGGTACACTTGAATTCCCCGCGCATCATCATCATCATCGGCGGCGGCATCGTCGGACTGGCGACCGCCCTCAAACTCATCCGGCGATTTCCCAAGGCGCAGGTCACGGTTCTGGAAAAGGAATCCGCCGTCTGCCGGCATCAATCCGGTCACAACAGCGGCGTGCTGCACGCGGGGCTTTACTACAAACCCGGCTCGAACAAGGCCCGGCTTGCCGTCGCCGGCATCAAGGAGATGACTGCCTTCTGCCGCCAACACAACGTCCCGCACGAGATTTGCGGCAAGCTCGTCGTTGCCGCGGATGCATCCGAACTGCCGCGGCTCAAGGCGCTGCACGAACGCGGCCAGGCGAACGGCCTGGCGGGATTGCGATGGCTCGATGCCGGGCCGATGCGCGAGATCGAACCGCACGTCGGCGGCGTCGCGGGCTTGCACGTGCCGGAGGAGGGCATCGTGGATTATCACCAGGTCGCCGCGGCCATGCAGCAGGAGTTGACCGACGGCGGCGCGCGTGTCGCGACGAACGCGAAAGTCACGCGCCTCGATGCGCGGACGAACGGCTGGCTGGCGCACACAGCGACCGGCGAGTTCGAGGCGGACTTTGTCGTGAATTGCGCCGGGCTTCATTGCGACCGCGTCGGCGTCATGGCCGGCGAAAGGCGCGAGGTCCGCATCGTCCCGTTCCGCGGCGAATACTACAGGATCAGGCCCGGGCGGCAGCACCTCGTCCGCAATCTGATCTATCCCGTGCCCGACCCGGAGTTTCCCTTTCTCGGCGTTCACTTCACGCGCCTGATCCACGGCGGCATCGAGGCCGGGCCGAACGCGGTGCTGGCGTTTGCCCGCGAGGGCTATCGCAAGACCGACATCAACCTGCGCGACCTCTGGGACGCGCTGACTTTTTCCGGCTTGTGGCGTTTCATGGCGCAGCACAAGCGGATGAGCTGGGAGGAAGTGAAACGCTCGTTCAGCCGCCGGCTGTTTTGCCGGTCGCTGCAACGGCTCGTGCCGGACCTTCGCGAGGACGATCTGGCGCCGGGCGGCGCCGGCGTGCGCGCGCAGGCGATGTCCCCGGACGGCAATCTGGTGCAGGACTTCTGCTTCCAACGCGGCCGCAACGCGCTCCACGTGCTCAACGCTCCCAGCCCCGGCGCCACGGCGTCGCTGACGATCGGCGAGGAGATCGTCCAGCAGATCGCGCCGGCAATCGAAGCCTGAGAGTGATTGCAAAACCGCACCTGCCTGCTAGAACAGCCGCCGCATGACGCACGCCCAGACTTATTTGCAGCAGGCCGGCGAAATTGCGCGCCGGCTTGATCACGCCCTGATCGAGAAAATGGCGGAGGAACTGGCGAACCTGCGCGAGCGGGGCGGACGGCTCTTCCTGCTCGGGGTCGGCGGCAGCGCGGCCAATTGCAGTCACGCCGTGAACGATTTCCGCAAGCTCGCCGGCATCGAGGCCTACAGCCCGTGCGACAACGTCGCCGAGCTGACCGCGCGCACGAACGACGAAGGCTGGCCGACGGTCTTCGAGGCCTGGCTGCAAACCAGCAAGGCCGGCTCGCGCGATGCCCTCTTCGTTTTCTCCGTGGGCGGCGGCGACGCGGAGCGAAACGTCAGCCCCAACCTGGTCCGCGCCCTGGATGAAGGCAGGAAACGCGGCGCGAAGATTTTCGGCATCGTCGGGCGCGATGGCGGCTACACGAAAAAGGTCGGCGACTGGGTGGTGGTCGTTCCCACGGTGGACGCTGCGGCCGTGACACCGCACGCGGAGGCGTTTCAGGCGGTGGTCTGGCATTGCCTCGTGTCGCACCCGCGCCTGAAGCAGCAACCCAACAAATGGGAAGGCATGGAGAAGGAAAACCGCTGAGTTGCTCCGCTTCCGACGAACCGCCAGGACGAGCCATTTGGCAATGGGGAGCGCGACCGTCCCGGTCGCAGCAGTCGGCGTCCCGCCGACTGCTTTAGGCGCGTCCCGACCTCACCGGGCGGTTTTGGATTCTGGCGGCGAAATGTTTTCGGCCAGAGGCCGAAAACGGCGGGCGCGACGCACGCGCTCCCCAAAGCAAGCGCATCGTTCCGGCTGAGTTTGCCGCCTTGGCCTAATCCTCCGCGACTGGCGGTTGACGTTCGGTTTTTCGCTTTGTCGTGCGGGCCAGTTTGCTTAATCTTCCGCCATGCCAGAGATTACAAAGTTCGTGAACAACGGCGCGGCGGGCATCACGCCGGCGATTGCGGAGAAAGTCCTGCGGCAGCTTCCCCAATGGAAACTGGAGTTCACCCAGATCCACGCGCCGCAGTTCCCCCATCTCGTGGACCAGCTCGAATTCCTGGCCAACGCGGTCGAGGACGTCGCCGAGGGCGCCTACAAGGACCTGCCGTACACCGCCACCGCGCAAGCGGTCTATGCGTTGCTCTACGCGCACAAAAAGCTCGGCATCATTCCCGACAGCCTCCTGAACCTGGGGTACGCGGACAATTCCAGCGTGGTGCGCGCAGTGTTGATCCAGAACGAAAAGGCGTTCGCCAACTACGCCGGCACGCAGGGCGTGGACTGGCAGAAGATTACCAGCCAGCCGTGAGGGGCGGGCAGGAGCGCGGGTGGGTGAGCCGGCGAGTGAGTGATCCGGAAGCGGATTCAGTGTGGCGGGCTTTTCCGTGCGTTCTCCAAGCAACTTGATTTCAGGAACTGGCAGAACTGCTTCCGCTTCTCGACTACGTCGTTGTGGCCGAGGTCGGTGTGGAGGAAAATCAGCCTGTTCCGTTTCAAATTCTGCGGCGTCGCGTCGGTTTCGTGCTTCGACAGAAACGGGACGCGGCGCTGCTTGAGCGTGGCCATCATCTGCCCGGTGTCGTCCTTGGTGCCGCCGTTGTCGGTGCAGATGTTGATGAGCCGGCCATGCTGTTTGTCCTGCCATGCGAGGAACTTGTCCGTTTCCGCATAGAGTGCGTCGAACAGCCAGACTTCCTTCACTCTGTCCGCCAGTCCGCCGCGATCGAGGATGCCGGCAATGACGCGGTAGCCGCCGCTGTGGCCCGAGAGAATGACGTTGCCAATGGAGAGTTCATTGCCCTTGAACGGCGCGTGTTGCTTCAACGTGGCGATCAGTTCGTCCATGAACCGCTTGAATCCGTCCGCGTCCTCGAGTTTGCCGCCGAACGAATCCGACGCGTTGCGCGGGCCTTGCGGGACGACGAGCACCGCGTTCCGGCCGCTCTCGACGAATTGCTCGACCAGCCGGAACTGCTCCAACACGTTCGTCACGTTGTTTCCCCACCCGTGGAAATGCACCACGCAATCCAGGCGACCTGTCTGGCGAAACTGGTTGGGGACGAAAATCGCGACTGTGCTGTCGGAGTAATGCTCGGCGGCCGGAAAGAATTTGTCTTTGTAGCGGTGACCCGCAGCGCGGGAGGGATGTGGGAACGGCGCAGAAACAAATTGGGTGATGATCAGCCGGCCCGACGGGGCGGAATCCGCTGCCAGCACCTCGGCGGCGCTCGCGATGGTGGCGTACAGGAGAATCAAAGGCAGCAGCAGCTTCACGCGACGATAGCATGACAAACAGCCGCGCGCAGTAACAGCGCAAACCGCATCGTCATCCGCAATGGCGCAGTGGCTTAGTGGCGCAGGCGTCCCGCCTGCGAAAGTCCCGGCGGGCGCCACGCCTGCCGGTTCATTCGACAAGCGGGACGGTCGCCGGGACGATAACAGCCGGGACGGCTGTCTCACCACGACACGTTTCGGATTTCCACCGCGACCCCGTCGTGCCTAGACTGTGCGATGCTCAAAGTCGCTGCGGCCTTGTTCGTTTTTCTGGGCGGGTTTGCCATCATGGTGCTGGAGATCATCGGCGCGCGTTACCTTGCCAAGGATTTCGGCGGATCGTTTTACGTCTGGATCAGCCAGATCGGGGTGATCCTGATCGCGCTGGCGTTGGGTTACGCGGCGGGCGGTGCGCTCGCGGACCGCTTTCAACGCGCGCGGTTCCTGACGGCGCCGCTGGCCGTGGCAGGGCTGGCGACGTTGTTGATTCCGGATTTCACGCCGCCGCTGCTGCGGGCCATCGTGATGCGTCATCCGCTGGACCGCGACATTCCGGCGATCTGGCAGAAGCTCGATCCGGTGCTGGGCAGCACGCTGGTGTTCTTTCTGCCGTGCGTGGTGTTGGCGGTGATTTCGCCCTACATGATCCGCCTGGCGTCGCGCCGCCTGGAGCACGTCGGGACGATCAGCGGGCTGATTTACGCCGCCAGCACGGTCGGGAGCATTGGCGGAGTCTTCGTCTCGGGCTATTTTCTGATTGATTACCTGGGCCTGTCGCAGATTTTTCGTGCGACGGGTGGCTTGATTTTGGGCCTGGCGGTGATCAGCCTGCTGATGGACCGTTGGATGGCGGCAAAGCATTGAAGCCGGCGGCCGGCGGCAGCGTCGAACGCCCGCCACGGTTGCGTTGCGAAGGTCATGAAAACAAACATTGCGAAGCGCGGACTCCTGCTGGCGATCACATGTAGCGGCGTGGGGATTCTGCCCGCGGCGGTGGTGTTCGACGGCTTCTCGCCGTACCATCACGTGCAGGTGAGTGACGACCAGGGGATGCGGATGTTGAGTTTCAACGGCTCGCGGGAGACGCGCATGTCGCTGACCAATCCGTTGCAGGGGCATTTCGAATACATCGAGTACTTCCACACGCCCTGGGTGTGGAACCGAAACATTCAAAGGGTGTTGATGATGGGCCTGGGCGGGGGCAGCATCCAGCGCGCGTACCAGCATTACTACACCAACGTCACCATCGAGACCGTGGAGATGGACGACGTGGTCATCAAGGTCGCCAAGGAATTCTTCCAGGTGAAGGAAACGCCGCGGCACAAAATCCGTCATCAAGATGGCCGCGTGTTTCTCCAGCGCGCGGTTCAACCCTACGATCTGATCATCATGGACGCCTACACCGTGTCGCGGTACGGCTCGTCCATCCCGCCGCACCTGACCACCAGGGAGTTTTTCACGATGGCCGACGCACATCTGACCACCAACGGCGTGCTGGCCTACAACGTCATCGGCCAACTGGAGGGTTGGCAGGCGGATTTCATGGGCGCGATGTATCGCACGATGAAGGAAGTGTTCCCGCAGGTCTATGCCTTCCCGGCCGAATCGAGCATGAACGTCGTGCTGGTCGCCACCAAGTCGGCCCTGCCCTTCACGGCGGCGCACGTGCAGCGCGATGGCGCGGAATTGACGCGCCTGGGCAGGGTGAAAATGCCCGGTTTCGCCGGACGCTTAAGCAGGTTCACGAGTGCGCCGCCGAAAAACTCGGCGAACTGCCCCGTGCTCACGGATGATCGCGCTCCGGTCGAAAAACTCATCGGCGGCTCGGGCAAATCGCCCTGAGCCGCGCGCGGCGCCGGCCGCTCGATGCTTCCTCTCAACGTTCGCACCAGGGCAGAGCAATGGAGTTTCGCCTGGTTACAGCCTCCACAACTTGCCGCTACCGCACTTCCTGGCGGACGGACGGATTCAGCCCTGCCGCCGCCACGAGGCGATCCGCAACCGAGGATGCGCTTTCGCGCGGCGAAATTTCGAGCCACGTAACCGCTGCGTGCCGGCGGAACCAGGTCATCTGCCGTTTGGCGAACTGCCGTGTGCGCACTTTCACCAATTCGATCGTTTCCGTCAGGGACCGTGCGCCGCGCAAGTGCCCGACTACCTGCCGGTAGCCAATGGCCTGCATGGCGGTTGGATTCTGCGCCAGCCCGCGCTCGAGCAGGCGCCGCGTTTCTTCCACCAGGCCGCGACGGAACATTTCGTCCACGCGCGTCTCAATGCGTGAGCGCAAATCGTCCGCCTCCCGCGCCAGACCGAAGCAACGCGGCCCGGAAGGCTGCACACTCGCCGCCGGCTTCCACTCCGCGCGCTGTTCGGAAAACTTCCGCCCCGTGAGCCGGATGACTTCGACGGCGCGGATGACGCGGCGGGGATTCTTGCGGTCAATCGCCGCGAACGTCGCCGGGTCGCGCGTCTCCAATTCACGGAGCAGGAGCGGCAGGGGTGTGGCTTCGAGTTCGGCGCGCAACCTGGCGTCGGCGGGCGGCGCTTCGCCCAATCCGTCGAGAAACGCCCTGAAGTAAAGCCCGGTGCCGCCGCAGAGAATCGGCACGCGACGGCGCGACTGGATTTCCGCCGCGGCGCGATGCGCCAATGTCGCGAACTTCGCCGCATCGAAGTTCTCTGTCACCTCCACCACGTCAATCAGGTGATGCGGCACGCGGGCACACTCGGCGGGCGATGGCTTGGCGGTGCCGATGTCAAGTCCGCGATACACCTGCATCGAGTCCACGGAAATGATCTGCCCGCCCAACCGCTCCGCCAGCAGCAGCGCAACCTCCGACTTGCCGCAAGCGGTCGGCCCGGCAACCAGAATCGGATGAGTAGTGGGTGCGAGCGCGTTCGCCATCATCACCGCTCTGTCGTCTGGCCCGGTTGCGGCGCACGGTGGCGGAGGATGAAGAATAGCAGCAACCCCGCCATAAAAATCCCGATGCTGACCAGATGCGCTGGCGTCAGGCCGCTGTGGAGGTGCGCCGCCGAATAGTCGCCGCGAAACAACTCCACCGATGAACGCACGACGGCGTAGCCCATCAAGTAGGACGCGAAAACCTGGCCGTCGAATCTTCGCCGCCGAAACAGCCATGCCAGGGCCAGGTAAAAGCCGAGATTCAGCAGCGAATCGTAAATCTGCGTCGGATGCACCGGCGCCGAGGGTTCGGTTCCGCCGACCCGGCCCGCGGCGAAGTGATTTTCCCAGGCGAACGATTTGTTCGGGAAGCGAATCGCCCACGGCAGGTCACAGACGCGCCCATAACAACAACCGTTGAGCAGGCAGCCGATGCGGCCAAAGACGTAACCCAGCGCGAGGCTCGGCGTAAGAACGTCGGCGACTTTCCAGAGCGCCAGCCCCCGGGCCCGCGAGTAGAGGATGCACGCCAGCGACGCGGCGAGGAGCCCACCATAGAACACCAGTCCACCGCGCTGAATCATGAAAACCTCCGTCCAGGGCTGGCCAGCGAAACCCTCGTGCCAGTACGTGATCACGTAATGGACGCGTGCGCCCACCACTGCGCTGCCGATGAGCCACGGGCCGAGGTCCACGATCTGCTCGCCCGCGATGCCGGCTGCGGGCGCCCGCCGCGCGGCCGTCCACAGCCCGGCCAGAAACGCCAGCGCCATCATCACCCCAAACCAGTGGATGGTCAGCGGCCCGGCGTGAAAGGCAATCGGATACACCGCGCGAGCTTAGGCCACGACGCTGCTGATGGAAAGTCAACATCCCGCAACGGGTCGTACCAATTTGACTGCACCGCTTTCTCCCTCTCCCCCGCCGAGGGGGAGAGGCCCGGGGGTGAGGGGGTGCGCGGTACTCTCAGGCCGGCGCTGCGGGAATTGAAGTCAAGCCCGCCCCCTCACCCTGACCCTCCCCCCATCGGATGGGGAGAGGGAAGCGTTCGATGGCTTTTCGAATGAGATTGGTTCAGTTGAAACCGTCGAAGAGCCAGCGATCTTCACTCTGGCTCAAGTGGCTTCCGTTTCGCCGGCTTTCGGAGTCAACGCCCGTTCGTGGCCAGCGGCACAGTGACCTGCGGTGGGAGCGGGGGAGGCTGTGGCGGTTTCCGCGCCGTCAGCGGCGGAAACATCGGCGCCGCGCTCACCAGTTCGCGCCAGGCCTGCCGTTCCGCCGGCGTCATGCGGGACCATTGGTCCGCGCTTTTCAGAAATGCCTGCCGCTGGTCGGCGCTCAACGTGGCGAATTGTGCGAAGGACCGGATGCACTGGCGGCGCTGGTCCGCCGGCAGTTTCGCGAACGCTTCGAGCGTCTGTTCCATGCGACGACGCTCCACTTCGGAGAGTGATCCAAGCACCCTGGCCTTCTCCTTCGCCGTCAGTTCCATCAGCCGGTTGAAGTCCTCGTTGAGCCGGCGGCGCTGGACCTCCGTCTCCGACGGCGCCGCGTTGCTCAAGCGCCCGGCGCCGATCCAATAACCCACTGCCTGCTCGTTGGTCCGCAACATCTCCTGGGCCGGCGGCGGCAGGAGGTCCCACAGTTCGAGGCGGGACGCCACCAGGCTGCGTGTTGGTTCCGGGATCATCACCAGCGAACCGGCGCGGTTCGTCGCCTCGACGTTCAACATCGGCAGCAGATACCACCGCAATTCGGTGACCTGCAATCGCAGTTCGCGCTCCTCCGGTGCGAGCGATTGGTAGTCGCGGATTTTTTCCTGCAATCGTTTGGCCGCTTCCGGCGCGCGCTTGGCCAGAAAAGCCCTCCGCTCGTCGGCTGGCATCAGCAGCAGTTCGCGGAACGTCTCAACCGGCGACTTCATCGAAGGCAGCGGTGGCGCGGGGATGTTCGCGCGCCCGGCCCCGCCGTCCGGGCGGGCCGGGGCATTCGAGGGAACCTGGCCGGCCAGGTCGCTGGCCGCTGCCACGAAAGCGCAAGCCATCACCAGGCCGCGCCAATGAAGACTGGAGCGCGCCAGACTCATTTGAGCAACGCGAGCAACTCCACATCCGGCGACGGCGTCGCGCTCAAACCGTGGATCGGTTCGAAATTCTCGAGCGCCTCCGGTCGCGACAACACTTGCAAGTCGGGCGCCAGCGAAATGCGCTTCGCCGATCCAACCCTGACCGAGAGTTCGTAGCGTTGGTAGCCGACGAAACCAGCGCCGATGACCAGCGCGGCGACCGCGGCCCGCGGGGCAAACACGCGCCAGAGCCACGGCCAGCCGTGCGTGCCCTTGTGTTCACCGGCGGCGGCCTGTTCGCTTTCGACGGCTTGCAGGACGCGCGCGGTGAAGTTGGAGGGCATCGGCGCATCGGGCAGCCGCGCCAGCAGGCCGCTCAGTGCGGTTTCGTCCTCCCAAGCGGCTTGCGCCTCGGGATGCGCCGCAAGCCACGCGCGGAGTCCGGCCTGCTCGGCGGCGGTGAGTCCGCGCCGCCAGTTCGATTCGCGCAGTTGTTCAGCGACGGGATCTTCGTTCATTGCTTCAACTCCGGGTTAAAAACCGTTTGCGGCGCAAAGTTGCTCTCATTCATCTTCCTTCCACGCGCCGGTGCGCAGATACGGTTTGAGTTTCGCCTTGAGCGTTTCGCGCCCGCGACGGATGAGCGACTTGGTCGCGGAGAGCGAGCAGCCGAGGATTTCGGCGATTTCCTCGTAGCTCAACTCGTCTTCCCGGCAGAGCAGCAGTGCCGTGCGCTGGTTTTCGGGCAACGCCTGGATCGCCTCCTCAACCCTGGCCTCCAGTTCGCCACGCAGCAACAGGTCGGGCGCGGACGCACCCGCCGTGTCTGCGAACTGGTGGCGCGGCTGGTCGGCCTGATCGGGATGGGGTTCATCGAGCGACTCGGCCGGGTGACGCGAGCGGCGGCGGATTTCGTTGAGGCACAGATTGCGCGCGATGGTGAACAGCCAGGTGGAGAATTTGGCCGTGTGTTGGTAGCGGCCCGCGGACTTGTACACCTGGACGAATACCGCTTGCGCGAGGTCCTCGGCCTCGGTGCCGTCGCGCAACGTGCGCCAGGCGAGGTTCATCACGGGTTGCCTGTATTTCTCGACCAACTGCGTGAATGCCCCAGTGTCGCCCCGCTTCACGCGGAGCATGAGGGCGGCATCGGGGTCCACATTGGCGGGCATGACCGGCTGAGGGTAACAAAACACCGCAGGCGCGACAAGGTTGCGGCGCGGTTGCGGTTCCGCCGCGCGCAACCATTCCGCCGCACAGCCCGCCGCTTGCGTCACACTTCATTTCTCCCCACTGTATTCACCCGTGCAAGACTTGCTGAAAAAAATCGAGGCCGCGGCCGCGGCGCGCCTCTCACCTCCCGAAGGTCGCAAGGGCGTTCTGGACCTGGCCCGTTTCCGAACCTTCCTAAAGGTCGAGACGCACCGGCTCAAGCTCGCGCATCGCGGGGGCGCCGGCGGTCTGGCGATCTGCCGCGGGCGCGCGGCAATCCTCGACCACGTCATCCGCCAACTGTGGGACGCGGCGTTGGAATGGCTTTCAGCCCAGGCGCGCCAGGAGTTTCCGCCCATCGCGGTCGTGGCGCTCGGCGGTTATGGCCGCGGCGAGCTCAATCCGCACAGCGACATTGATCTGATGTTCCTCCATGAGGGTCAGGTCGTGGCCCATCAGACGAAGGCGCTGCCGTTCTTGCAGAAGGTCATGGACGGCGTGTGGCTGCCGCTCTTTGACCTCGGGCTGAAGCCGGGTCATTCCGTGCGCAGCATCGCAGACTGCATCGCCGCCGCGAACAACAAGTCCGACCCGCGCAGCATGGAAACCAAGACCGCGTTCCTCGAAGCGCGCCTGCTGGTGGGCGACGAGAAGCTGTTCGCGCGCTTCCAGCAAACCGTGCTCGCCCGTTGCATCGCCGGCCAGGAGGACAAATACATCGCCGCCCGCCTCGCCGACCAGGCGGCGCGGCGGGCGAAGTTTGGCAACTCGGCCTGCATGCAGGAGCCGAACGTCAAGAACGGCTGCGGCGGCCTGCGCGATTTCCAAAACCTCCTCTGGATGGCGTTCGTCAAATACCGCACGCAGTCGCTCGAGGAACTCCAGCGGCACGATCTCGCCGGCGCCAGCGAGCGCAAGCAACTCGAGGCCGCCTACGATTTTCTGCTGCGCGTGCGCAACGAACTGCATTACCACGCGAACCGCGCCGTGGACGTGCTCTCCAAAAACCTCCAGCCCGCGGTCGCCCACAATCTCGGGTATACGGAGCGTTCCCCGAGCCGGCGCATCGAGCGGTTCATGCGCGCCCTCTACACCCATTCGCGCAACATCCATCTCATCACGCGGACCCTCGAACAGCGGCTGGCGCTGCTCCCGCAACCGGGTCGCCGGCCGGGGCTTTCGTTGCGCGCGTGGCTGCCCGGGGGCCGCCGCGCCAAGCCCGAGCCGGTGGACGGCTTCCTGTTCGTGGACGGCGAAATCTGCGCGGCGACCCAGCGCATTTTCCGGGACCAGCCGCGCCGGCTGATGCGGGCCTTCCTGCTGGCCCAGCAGCGCGGCCTGCGGCTGCACCCCGACCTGGCCCAACTCATCCGCAACGAACTGTCGCTGGTGGACCGGGCCTTCGTCACCGATGAGCACGTGCGCGAGACATTCCTGGCCATGCTCAACCAGCGCGGCAACGTCGCCCCGATCCTGCGCGCGATGCACGAAGTGGACCTGCTCGGGAAGTACGTCCCGGAGTTCGGCCGGCTCACCTGCCTCGTGCAACACGAGTTCTTCCATCAATACACGGCGGATGAGCACACGCTGGTCTGCCTGGAGCAACTGGATCGCATCTGGGAAGCCAAGCAGTCACCGCACAAAAATTACGCGCCGATGTTCCAGGAATTGGAGCGCCCGGCGCTGTTGTACCTGGCGTTGTTGCTGCACGATTGCGGCAAGTCCGACGGAGCGCGCGAGCACGCGCTGGCAGGAGCGGCGCTGGCCGGGCGCGTGGCGCGGCGGCTCGGACTGGACGCCTCCGCCTCGCAGACGCTCCGGCTCGTCATTGAGCATCACCTGCTCATGGCGGGCATCTCGCAACGGCGCGACCTGGACGATCCGGGGGTGATCCGCCAGTTTGCGCGGCAGGTGCAGACGCCGGAAATGCTGGCGCTGCTGACGTTGCACACGTTCGCGGACGCCCAGGCAACCAGCGATAAACTGTGGAACAGCTTCAAGGACACGCTCCTTTGGGAGTTGCATCTGCGCACGATGCCGCTGCTCACCGGCGGGAGCGAATTCGTCCGCGCCGAGGAGGAACACCGGGAACGGCTCCGGCACGAAGTGCGCAACTTGATGTCGGCGCCGGTGGCGGAGGACGAGTTGCAGGCGCACTTTGCGACGTTACCGCCGCGCTATTTTCAGATTCACACCGCCAAGGACATCCAAGGCGACCTCCTGCTGGCCCACTCGTTCATGCGCCGGCAAATCCTCGAGGAGGACGGCGCGCTCGCCCCGGTGGTGGCCTGGCACAATGAACCCGACCGCGGTTACACGGCGGTGAGAATTTGCACCTGGGACCGCGCCGGCCTGTTCAGCAAGATCGCCGGCTCGTTCAGCGCGTGTGGTTTGAACATCCTCAGCGCGCAGATTTTCACCCGCAGCGACGGCATCGTGCTCGACACGTTTTACGTCACGGACGCCCCGACCGGCCTGCCCGCCTCGCGCGAGCAGCACGGCCAGTTCGAGCGCCTGCTCACCGGTGTGCTGGCGGGCGGCGGCGTGAATTTGCCGGCGTTGATAGCGCGCCAAACCACGCTGCGCCCTGTGTACCAGGGATACGCGGGCGAACCGATCCCGACCCACGTCCGTTTCGACAACGATGCTTCCGAAACCCGCACCCTCATCGAAATCGAAACCGAGGACCGCATCGGATTGCTTTCCGCGATTTCGCAGACGCTGACCGACGCGCACCTCGACATCTCGACCGCGCGCATCTGCACGGAGAAGGGCGCGGCGATTGACAGTTTTTACGTGCGGGAGATGGACGGAGCGAAGGTGGTTTCGCCCGAGCGGCAGCAGTTCATCGAGCGGAAGCTCAAGCTGGCCATGGCGGCACTGGATGCCCTGTGAACCCGAACTGGCTTGTGCGAGGGGAAGTGGTCGCGGCTCCGGCGTTCGACTCAATGGCCGTTCGTCCGATGCTTCCCGGGGTATTTGCCCGTCAGCTTTTGGTGCTTGATGATACCGGAGGGCTGGATGCCTCGCCCGCTTTCCGTGCCAATTCTTCCCGCCGCCGGACCCAATCCCGCCACGCGCCAACCCAAGCCTCGCCAGTGAAGTTGGTCCGCGCCGCCGGCCAGAGGGCTTCGATGGCCTTGAGTTCGCGCCGCATTTCGGCACGGTCGTTCCACCGAAGATACGCCTCCAACAGATTCAGCCGGTTCTCGGGATAATCCGGGCACAACTCGGCCGCGCGCTGCAAATGCAGCCGGGCTTTGCCGCGGTCGCCGACGCTGGCGATGGTGGGCGCTTCCAGATAGAGCAATCCGAGATTGCGATGCGGTCCCGCGAAATCGAACCGCTCGTCGAGCGCGCGCGCCAGATGGAACTCGCGCTCCATCTGGTCCACAAGCTTCAGCGCGCCGAGCGTCTTGGTCCTGGCGAGCTGGCCGAGGTTCATCCCGAGATAGTAATGCGCCGGCGCGGCGTTGGAACCGCGCGCCAACGCCTGCCGCGCGGCGGTGATGCCGCGGTTGGCGAGCGCGGCGCGTTCGGCATGGTCGGTGGCGAACTCGGCGCGATCGAAACAGGCGCGCGAGAGTTTCCACGCAGCCACGGCGTTGGTCGGTTCGCTCCGGTGGCGGCGCTGTGCTTCGTTCAACGCGCGCTGTGCCCGGGCTACAGGAGAGTCCGGTGCGTTTGGTTTGATTTCAGCCCCTGCACTGCGCTTCTCTCCAGTCGCGCAACCGATCAACGCGGCCAGTGTTAAAGCCGTGAGCCGCCGGACCCTCCGGCCTGTGGAAGAATTATGAGTTGCGAACATGTTCACCGCGTCTATACTGGCGCATCAATGACTGAAAAGTGGAAAGCGTGCCGGCTTGTCGCCGCCGCGGCGTTGTCGTGCCTGATGGCTGGGTGCAGCGGCATCAACGCCTCGCACAGCGTTTCGCCGGCGACGTTCTTCCTGCCCGGTCTGCTCAAGGCTGATCCGCCGCCGCAGACCGAGCCGCTCCGGCAGGATGGCGCGCTGCCGCCGGCCCTGCCCGTCTGGCCCGATTCGCCGTCCACCACCCACGTCGCGTTAGCCCGCTAACATTATGCGATTCCCATTCGCGTTGTCCGCGAAAATCGCGGGCCATATCATCAAGCACAAGCTTCGCAAAACGCCGAAGTTTGCGATGGTTCTCCAGTTGGAGCCGCTGCACACGTGCAATCTGACATGCACCGGGTGCGGGCGTATTCGCGAATACTCCACGAGCCTCAAGGACATGGTGCCGCTGGAGAAATGCCTTGCCGCGGCAGTGGATTGCGACGCGCCGATGGTGAGCATCTGCGGCGGCGAACCACTGATTTACCCGAAGATCGAGCAGTTGGTGGCTGGTCTGCGCGAACAGGGGCGCATCATTTACATTTGCACCAACGGCGTGTTCATGCGGAAGAAAATGCGCGAATACCTCGCCGCGATTTACGATAAGTCCAGCGCGACCCATGAGTCCTATCTCACGCGCCTGCTCGCCGAACAGTTGATTACCGATAAGGAAGCCGAAACCATCCGCAAAGCCGACGACGACGCGAAAAGCAAAGTCGTCATCCGCCCGGGCCGGTGGATGTATTGGAACGTCCACGTGGATGGCCTGGAGTTCACCCACGACCTCATCGTCGAGCGCGAAGGCGTGTTCAAGGAATGTGTCGCCGCGATCAAGATGGCGAAGATTCTCGGCTACCAGACCGCGACGAACACCACGGTCTATAAAGAAACCGACGTGCAGGAAATCGAGGACATGTTCAAGTTCCTCAGCTCGCTCAACGTGGACGGCCACACGATTTCGCCCGGCTACGAATACGACGCCGCGAAGAAGGACATGGTCAAGCGCCTCGGCAAACAGCCCGAGGATTTTTTCCTCACGCGCAAGATGACGCGCCAGAAGTTCGCGAAGATTCTCGATTGGGGCAAGGCGTTCACGATTTTTGGCACACCGGTGTATCAAGAGTTTCTCGCCGGCCAACGCGAGTTGACCTGCACCGCGTGGGCAATCCCCACCTACAACGTCAAGGGCTGGAAAGCGCCGTGCTACCTGATGACCGACGGACACTACGACGGCTATCAGGAAATGCTCGCGAAGGTGCAGTGGGACAAATACGGCGTCGTGGACGGCGTCGCGCGCGATCCGCGTTGCGAGAATTGCATGGTCCACTGCGGCTACGACCCCAGCGGCGCGCTCGGCACGAATTACCAGCGCGGCGACAACTGGAAGAATTTCAAATACAACTTCTGGCCGCGCCCGGCGGCGTATCCTGCAAATCCAAAACTGGAAAAGCGCGCGTTCAACGGCGTGACCATCGGCAAAGGCCATCTTGCCGAAGCCAAGGCAGCGATCAACAGTTCGCGCGCCGCGATGAACGGAGCGCAAGCCGCTTTCTCGCGCAAGGAAGAGCCGCATCATCACGAAGCCCACATCGGCAGTCACTGCGCATCGGGCGACACGTCCGAACGCGATGAGTTGCTGGCGAAAATTGCGGAAACCAAAAAAGCGGAGTGAGTTGATTCACTCAGCGCTTGATTCTGAACGCACTTAACCCGTGAGCAAAACGCTTTACCTATCTCCTCCTTCGTTCGACGGCTTCGATGGCGGCGCGGGCGCGCGGTATCAGGCGCGGCGCGAAGTCACCAGCTATTGGTATCCCACCTGGCTCGCGCAACCTGCCGCGCTCACGCCCGGCTCGCGGTTGCTCGATTGCCCGCCGCACGACGTTGACCTCGCCAAATGCCTGGCCATCGCGAAGGGTTTCGATCATGTCATCATCAACACCAGCACGCCGTCGTTGAAGAACGATTGCAAAGTCGCCGAAGCCATCAAGGCGCATAAACCCGCCACGAAGATTGGTTTCATCGGCGCGCACACGATGGTGTTGCCAGCGGAAACGCTCAAGGCGTCGCACGCGATTGATTGGGTGGGCCGCAAGGAATTTGATTACACCTGCGCCGAAGTCGCCGAAGGCCGCGACCTCGCGAGCATCGCCGGGCTTTCCTACAAGGACAAGGACGGCAAGATCAAACACAACCCCGAGCGCGAAATGATTCCGAACATGGACGCGCTGCCGTGGGTGGCGGACGTTTACAGGCGCGACCTCCAGATCGAAAAATATTTCATCGGCTACCTGCTGCATCCCTACGTGAGCCTCTACACGGGCCGCGGTTGCCCGGCGCAATGCAGCTTCTGCCTCTGGCCGCAGACCATCGGTGGACACAAATATCGCGTCCGCTCGCCGCAAAACGTCGCCGACGAAATGGCCTACATGAAGAAACTTTTCCCGCAGGTGCGCGAATTTTTCTTCGACGACGACACCTTCACCGCGAATCTCCCGCGCGCCCGCGAGATCGCGAAGAAACTCGGCCCGCTCGGTTTGACCTGGAGTTGCAACAGCCGCGCGAACCTCGATTACGACACGATCAAGAGTTTTAAGGACAACGGCCTGCGCCTGTTCCTCGTCGGCTACGAAAGCGGCAACGACGAAACCCTCACGCGCATCAAGAAAGGCGTGACGATGGACGAGATGCGCCGCTTCACGAAATCCTGCCATCAAGCCGGCGTGGTGATTCACGGCACGTTCATCCTCGGCCTGCCCGTCGAGACGAAGGAGACCATCGAGAACACCATCCGTTTCGCGCAGGAACTCGACGTATTCTCGATGCAAGTCTCGCTGGCCGCGCCGTATCCCGGCACGGAACTTTACGAGCAGGCCAAACTCAACAGCTGGTTCACGAAGAAAGACAAAACCGACCTAGTGGAAACCGATGGCTTCCAGCAAAGTTCTTTGGAGTATCCCGGCCTGAGCAAAGACGAAATCTTCGAGAGCGTCGAACGTTTCTACCACCGCTACTACCTCCGCCCAAGACCGATTCTCCGCATCATCAAAACCATGCTGGAGGACAAGGACGTCTGCGTCCGCCGTCTGCGCGAAGGCTACGAATTCTTCAAAAGCATGGCCCAAAGGCGGAGTGATCTTGAAGCTGTGAAATCCGCCGCCGCGTAATCACCCTCTCCGCCTCGAACGGGGAGAGGGCAGGGTGAGGTGTCGAATTCCGTTTTGGAAGCGGCGAAAGCAACTGCTTGATTCACGGGTCAACCGGAGTAAAGTGCCAGTGATGAAAACAGCAACGGCCACACTCAACGGCGACAAGACCGCGATGGAGGACCTTTCCACAGTAATCAAAGCTGCGATGAAGGAGCTTTCCGGTATTCGAAAGGCGAACAAGGCCACGGATGCCGAAATCCGCCGCCTCAGAACTTCCACGCGCAAGAAACTCTGTCGCATCCAGGAAAATCTCCGCCATGTTGAAGCAGTTCGTTGAGCACCTCCTCGATCTTCTCAACACGGCGCGGGACACGCGCGCGAACAAGGAGGCCATCGCCGACCTGCGCGAGGAAGTGGACCAACTCGCCAGCGCGGTGGAGCGGATTTCCTTTGAGCTTCGCAGCATTCGCGAAGAAGAACGTCACGAGCGCGAAAAACTGCTGCTGCGGATGGAGAACGCCCTGCTCAAGTTCGAGCGACAACTTCCTCCCGCCAGAGAGCCAAAGAAGTTGAAGTAACTTGCGCTCCCGCGCGAGCGAAGCGCGGGCGATGGATTGCACACCGCTGACCGCCGCCGCGTTCAAAAGGGCTTGCTTGAAACCGTTCGGCTGCTTTTGCGTTAGGGATTCGATGTCGTATCGGTCACGGCTGACTGCCAGGGTCGGGGATTGCATCCGCCTGCAAGCCGGTCGGCTGGCTGGTTTGCGTCCGCCGCCTGCGCCCGCGCCGGCTTTCCGCGAAGGCGTGAATGTCCTTTTCCCCGGAACGGAGGAAATCCAGAAAGTCCACGCCCATGTATTTGCAGGTTTGGCAGACGCTCAGGAGAATCAAGTAGTCCTCAACGCCTCTCCGCGTAGAAGACCCTGACATGACATCTCGAAGCGCGGCGAACGCTTTGATCGCGTGTTCTGCATTGTTGTTGTTCCACGGAATTCCATCGTGTTCCAGGAACGTGAAAAGCCGGTCGCGGTTCTTCTCGAAGCGCTCCTTGCAACGCAACGCAGCCTCGCTCTGGACATCCGCTCTTTCGATCTGACGGTAAAAACGTTCGACGGACTTGACGTGCTTTCTCAGGAAGTGCTTCTTCAACCCGTGGCGGTCTACGGTTTCAACCATCGTCTTCAATATGTCCGCGAATCCCACAACAATTCGTTTCAACTCCTCGTCAAATGGCCGGTCGAGCACCTCATCGTTCAAGTCCCGCATCAAGTGAATGAGGCATCTCTGTTGCGGACAGGCCAAAGAGTCGTAAGCCGAATAGAAATCAGAGACAAGGACGCCTTGAAAGTTGGCCAGTGTCGCGTGGGCAATCTCTCCCTCACGAGAATCCGAATAGAGGTAAGCGACTTCATGGAGATTGGTGAATACCCAAACGTATCCGGTTTTGCCTTTGACGTTCGCTCGAGTCTCGTCCACATGGACGAGACCGCTCCGAGTAATCTTGTCCAGTATCAGGCGACGCGTCTCTTCATAAAAGTCGGCGGCTCTGGCTTTGAGTCGAGGCATCGTGCATTGCACCAAATTGAAGCCAAAGATTCTGTTGAGGCTGTGTTTAATGGTGAGTTGAGGGACGGCAAGCTCAATGACTTGGTAGAGGATGTAGGCGACAAGATTCCGTCCGAACTTCGTGTCAGGCCAAAACCCATTTGGCACTCCATAGCGCATTCGACAACTTCCGCACCAGTGATAACGAAAACGATATTCGACCACCCATCGCTTCAGACTGTTTCGGCCAAAGAAGACATCATGCAGCGTCATGGTTGTGACACCGAAATGACGATGCCCTTGAGAGCCACACTTGGGGCACACCGACTGGTCGGGGCAGACCACCACTTTGTTAATCCGCTCCGGCCTCTTCCGTCGGGCGATTGTTGCCGCAGCAATTCTCCGGATCTGTCGGCTTGAACGGGCATACACTCTGTCGCGTTGGTAATCCCACCGCGCTGCCTTGTTGACGTGATCGAACTCGGAGATTGGAGTCGAGAAGTTACCCCACATCGTCTTCTGCGGGATGGATTCAGCATGCACGACGTTTGCGGCGCAGCTACCAATCGGTTTGTCTGTGGTTTCTGCCACAACAAATTCAAGTGCTGCACGCACGAGAACCTCCAAAGCATGACAATCCTCCGAGTTGTAGGTGATGAGTTTGTCGCGAAAGTGCGCCGACTTGCTTTCCTCCCAACCGAAGCGCCACATGATGCTTTTTAAGCCAGCGGGTTCTGCCTCGGACCATTTGAAATCCAAGTAGGCCGCAACGTCCTTGAGTCCGTTTGAGTATGTCGGGAAGTAAACTTGAGCGAACAGAACCGAAATTACATTAACTGCCGACCCGATTGTTTTGGCATTTTCAGAAGCATCGGTTGGCTTGCCATGACGTTCGCTCATCTCTTGGAAGAACGTCGTTTCGTAACTGCCGTAATGAATCAGCACCGGCTTCTCGACGGTTTCGAGGATGCCAAGGAATTCCCGCCAAATCTTCCCCTCGTCCGCGACAGTGTCTGCCCACAGGCTGTGCTGGATGGCGATGTCGCCGTGGCCGATGCGCAGGCCGATGAGGTAGTAGAAATCGCGGTTGGGCAGGCCCTCGACATCCAGATAGACGGGCGTGCCTTCGATCTTGAGTTCCGGGCTGCCGACGATGTGGATTTTCTTCTCCCGAATCGCCAGCGCCTTGAGTGAGTGGTGATATTTCTCGCGTTTGTCGCGCAGCCGCTTGGGCCGGCGGCGCGGGCGGAAGGTGTAGGAGAGTTGCGTGACGGTGAAGATGCCTTTGCTGCGGAGTTTCTGGCGCTCCTTCGCGCTCATGCCGGCCAGCAGGCTCAGGTCGTCCTTCACCACCGCGATCTTCCGGCAGCGCGCCTGGAATTCGCACTCGGCGCAGTGTCGGTTCAGCACGAGGTCGGGCGGCATTTGCTCGGAGCGCGGACCGCCGAGTCCGCGAGTTGTTTCATTAGGCTGGGACTCGCGGACAGTGCTGTCCGCACTCCGGGTGGTGGTAGGACTGGAAAGCAACGTGGTCATCTTCTCAATGCGTTTCCGCACTTCGGCCGTGAGTCCCTTCGATACGACTGAGGCTCGCGCGGACTCAGCGGTCCGCGCTCCGAGCCGCACCTTGAGCGTGGCGTGGTCGTCGCCGTGGATAATTCTGCCGAGAGTGATTTCGCGTCCGAGCATTTGAGACAGAACCAGCGCGTCGAAGGCGAGCAGCAACCGGTCGTCCTTGGTGAGCTTGTTACGAAAGACGAATCGGATCGGGATGAATTGGGCCGGTTTGCCACGGCCTTCCGCCGGCACGCGCTCGACGGCGTGAAGACGGGACTGTAGCGCAGACGTCCCGTCTGCGGGTTCACCGGGCGTCTCGCCGGGTGTTCCTCCGGGCAGCGAGACGCTGCCAGAACTCGCAGGCGAGGACGCCTGCGCTACGATCTCTGCGTCCAAGGCCAACCGCCATTTGGCGGTCTTGAGGTTCTCGATGGTCGGCGGCGCAATGGCGCGCTCGGTATCCGGCACTCCTTCCTGCAATCGCCGGACCGCTTCGCGCCGGTAGGATTCCTCCTGGACATGAACCCATTCGGCGTATTCGTTGCCTGAACCGGTTTCGCCGAGCGAACGGAGATGGCATTTGGTCGGGCACTTGAGGAAGGCTTCAAATAGTTGGGAGGTGATGTTCATGGCTGGAGCATACCTCGTGGGTTGGGTTTCCGCAGTTTTGTTGCGGGTGGATCAAAGAAGTTCTGCGCCAGCTATCCTCACTCGCAACGAATCCCGACTTCCCGACTCGCGGACAAGGCTGTCCGCGCTCCTATCGCGGCCACTCGCTGACGCGATGCCACCAGTGTTCGAGCCGCTTCAGATATTGGCGCGGATTCGGCATCCGGTCGGCCACTCGCAACACTGGTTCAGGGTTGATGGTTGACTTTGGGGGACTTCGGAGAAGCGGCGCAACCCCGATCAGGCGGGACGATCCGAGAGTCCGCGCAACGGCGCAAGCAGGTGTTCTTCGACATCGTGTGGCGCTTGCACTCGCGCCAGCAACGCCGGCCAGAGTTCAATGGGCGGTTCTTTCACCACATTCGCCTGCAGCCGGACCGAATCGAGATCGTCGTGCAAGTAATGCCGCCGGCCGCAATGCAGGGCGTCGCAGCTTTGCCGGATGCCAGGACCGCACTCACGCCAGTGACAGGTCCGGCCCAAATACTCGCCAGCCTCGTTCGCCAGAAACACGTCCGCGCCGCGATTCAACTGCTGCGCGTGTCCCGCCAGCCGCCGGCCCGCTTTCGCGAGCAGGGCGAGGTCCATGTCATCGCCCACCGTGACGAGCACGTCCGCGTCCTTCGGTTCGGGTTCGCTCGTCGTCAGCGAACCGATCAACGCGATGCGCTTCACGCCGGGAAGTTGCGACGCCGCGCGCACGAACGCCAGCACACCGTCCAGCAAATGTTCCCGCGCAGGCGGTCTCGGCGGCAGGCCGGCGACTGGCTCGGGCAAAATCCATTCGACTTCGATGTCTTGCGACGCAAGCCAGTCCGCCATGCGCCGCCGAAGCCGCTCGCGTTTGAACTTGAACCATTCGTCCTTCTCACGAAAGCGGCTGTGGATCACGTCGCGGAATCGGCGGAACGCGCCGCGCCCTTGCAGCGCCCTTTCCAATTGCGCGCGCAACTCCGCGTTCCCGATCGTGGCCGCGAAGTCCTCCATGTCACGGTGGTCCTCGTGCGCGTCAGCTTCAGGCAAGCTGACAATGCCGATTCCGTAACGCTCCTCGACGCGCCACGCCTCGCGCATGGCATCCTTCCGCCAGTCAGGCGCGCCGGACTGTGCGAGCACGTCCTCGATGGAAGCGTCCGGGCCGGCGTCCCCGCGCAATTGCTCCAATTCCTGCCGCGGGTCATGCATGACCGTGAGCACCGCTCCGGTTTCGAGATCGAGATAGGAACTTTGTTCCGGGCCGTTTGATTCGGCGGCAACCTCCAGATCGTCCCAGTTGACTTTGAGCTTGCGCATGACCTCAGCGTAGCTGGCGGCAGTCCGTTAGGGGACAGGCAATTGAGCCAAACCCCATATTTCCACCGTTGCCAACAATCTGTGAACAGCCCGTGAACAACGGGCAATAACTCCGCTTTGACCCGAGGCGGGGGAGCGCAATCATGGCGGCATGGCAAAAAGCAAACCCGCCGAACTCAAGCTCCCGTCGCCGCACGACTGGCGCACGACCGACACCGACGAAATCAACAAGCGCCGTCAGCGCGCCCGCGACGAGGCGTTCACCCTCTCGAACGCCGACCCGCGTCATCCGATCTTCTCGAACTTCAGCGTCGCGTCGCGCAGCGGGCTGACCTACTCGGTAGAAATTCGCGACGTGCGAACGCGGCAGTTCGCCTGTGACTGCGTGGATTTTCGCATCAACGGGTTGGGCACTTGCAAGCACGTCGAGGCGGTGTTGCTGCAACTGGAGCGGCGGTTCAAGCGGCGCTTTCAGGCGGCGGCGCAGAAAGGCTCGGATCGCGTTGACCTTGTGCCCGATCCCGCGCTCGGCACGCTGCGATTGGTGAACGGGAGCGGTTCGTTGCCCAAAGTTGTCGGCGAATGGTTCGACGTGAATGGCGCGTTGAAAAACGGTCCGCCGGCGGATGCCGTCCTGGCGCTGGAGCGGTTGCGCCAGGCAGACTTTCCGGAACTGCGCGTCTCGCAGGAAGTCGCACCGTGGCTGGAAAACCGTCGCCGCGCCGAAGAACGCAAGCAACTGCGGCGCGATTATGAGCTGCGCGTGCAAAGTGGCGAATGGCCCGCGCACGAAACCAAAGTGCCGCTGTTTCCTTATCAGCGCGAAGGCATGTTGCATCTGGCCTTCACCGAGCGCGCGTTGCTCGCGGACGAAATGGGTCTGGGCAAGACGATTCAGGCCATCGCCGCGTGCGCGCTGCTGCAGCGGCTCGGCCAGGCGCGGCGCATCCTCGTGGTCACGCCCGCCTCGCTCAAGACCGAGTGGGAGGAACAGATTCAGCGGTTCACGGATTTACCGCTGCAACTCGTGTTTGGCTCGCGACACGAGCGGTCAAAGGCGTATGACCGCGCTGGTAGCAGCCGACATGAGGAGGCTCTAACTTCAAAATCCGAAATCCGAAATCCGAAATCCGAAATTGATCAGAGCCTCGTTACCTCGGCTGCTACGGTGATGACGCCCTTCTTCACGATCGTCAACTACGAGCAGATGCTGGCCGACGCGCTTGAAGTGAACGCCCGCCTTCAGCCCGACATCGTCGTGCTGGATGAAGCGCAGCGCATCAAGAACTGGAGCACGAAAACCACGCAAGCCATCAAGCGTCTCCGCAGCCGTTACGCGTTCGTGCTCACCGGCACGCCCATCGAGAACCGCATTGACGAGCTTCATTCGCTGATGGATTTCCTCGATCCCTCGGTGCTCGGACCGCTGTTTCGTTTCAACCGCGAGTTTTACGACCTGGACGACCGTGGCCGCCCCGTTGGCTACCGCCACCTCGATCAACTTCACGCGCGCATCGCGCCTTACATGCTGCGTCGCCGCAAGTCCGAAGTGGAAACCGAATTGCCGGACCGCACCGACCGCAATCATTTCGTCCCCCTCAGCCCGCAGCAGCAGGGCGAATACGACGGGCACGAAGGCGTCGTCGCGCGGCTTGCTCATCTGGCGAAGCGCCGCCCGCTCACGCAGCAGGAGCAGGACAAACTCATGCGCCATCTCGCCATGATGCGCATGGTCTGCGACACGAATTACATCCTCGATCCGGAGGACAAAGTGTGCCCCAAGCTCGGCGAGTTGGAGAAATTGCTCGACGAGTGCCGCGAGAACGACGCGAAGGTGATCATTTTTTCCGAGTGGGAGCGGATGCTCGAATTGGTGCGCGAGTTGTGCGAGCGCATGGAACTCGGCTTCGCCTGGCACACGGGCACCGTGCCGCAACGCCGCCGTCGCGCGGAGATCAACGCGTTCAAAAACGATCCGAACTGCCGCGTCTTCCTCAGCACGGACAGCGGCAGCACTGGGTTGAACCTTCAATGCGCCAGCGTCGTGATCAATTGCGACCTGCCGTGGAATCCCGCGAAGCTCGAGCAACGCATCGCCCGCGCCTGGCGCAAGCATCAGACCAGACCGGTCACCGTGTTCAATCTCGTTTCCGAAAAAACCATCGAACACAAGATGCTCGAAACGCTCGCGAACAAGCAGGCGCTCTCCGACGGCGTGCTCGATTTGCGCGGTGACCTCAAGGAAATCAAACTGCGCACCGGCCGGCAGGCGTTCCTGGCGAAGCTGGAACAGTTGGTGGTGACCAAACCAACGTCCGCAGCCGACGCCGATTTGAAATCTGAAATCTCGAATTTGAAATCCCCGTTGCCCACCGACCGTTCGCTTGGCTTCGCGCGCAAGGCGCGCGAGCGCATCAACGGCGCGCTGCTCCATTGCGAGGAGCGGTATCCGTCGCAAGGCGCACACTCAGTGCTTTACGTCATCGTGGATCGCGACGCGGCCCAATGGCGCGAGAGGTTGAATGCGTTGCACCACGACTTCTTCGGTCCCGGCTTGAGCGATCCGCTTGCGCCGGTGCAACTGGAGGTCGTGGACCGTGCCACCCACGAAGCGTTGGAGCGGCTCGCGACCGCGGGATTGATTTCGGTGACGACACGCGCTGGCCGTCCGCTATTTCCGGAAACAGATGCCGGCTCGACTCCGCAGCCGCTTTCGCCCGAGGAACGAGCCAAGGCCGAGGCGCATCGCGCCCAAGCTGCGCGCAAGCTTAAGATGGCGAAGCTGCTCGGCGGTGGTGATTTGGCCGAGGAAGCCCGCACGGCCTTGCTCGACGCGGCGCTCTCACTCGCTCGCGCCTTGGCCGTGGAGGCGCGCACGCCCGAACCCGCGACGCTCGACGACGCGCTGTTGCCGCCGCTGTCGCACGCGTGGAAGGAGGCGCTCCCGGCGTGGCGCGCGTTTCACGCCGATTCCAAGGCCGATTGGCAGGCTGCGAGCGACGCGCTGGCGGTTTTGGTGACTCGATGAAACCCGGACGTTCCACGAATTATTATCCACTGAAGCGCCAGCCGCATTCGGTCAAAGCCAGAAAGGTCAGCCGTTGTTTCAGTCAGCCTCTGTCGCCATGCCGATGACGCCTTTTACGCAGCGCTTTCCAGAGTTGGGCACGCGCGAAACCCGCACGATCACCACGGCCGGCCTTGCGAGCCTGCCGGCGGATGAGTATGCCCTGCTGGAGTTGTATTGCGGCGAGTCGGGCTGCGATTGCCGCCGCGTGGTGATTGAGGTCGTCGCGCGGAGTACTGGCGAAACTGTGGCTATTATCAACTACGGCTGGGAGAATCTGGAATTCTATGAACAGAAACTTGGGAGCGAGGAGTATGCCCGGGAAGTGGTCGCCGCGTCTCTCGACCCGATCAATCCGCAGTCTCGCCACGCGCCGATGCTGCTGGCCATGTTTCGCGAGGTGGTGAAGCATCGCGCCTACACGGAGCGGCTTGCGCGGCATTACCAGTTGTTCAAGGACGCTCTCCGGCCGAACGCGCGCTGATCACTTTGCCCGCTCACGCAGCGCGGAATCGAACAAGTCCTGTTCGGCAAGCGCGGCGGGTGCGCGCTGCCTTGTCCATGCGGCCAAATCGGAAATCCTCGCCAACTCTTCCGCCGAAAGCGCCGTCGCGCCAAGCTTGAGCAATTCTTGGTTCCCGCGCGGCACGTTGTCGCCATCGCGCGCCAGCACGGGACACCATTTTGCTTTCAACGCTTCGACCGCGCCCGCCCACGTGCCGCCTGTTTGATGGTCGCTGCTCACCACGACGGCGAACTCGGCCAGGCCGTAAATCAATTTGTTGCGTCCCATCGCCCCGCCGACGGAAAAACCGGCGTCCGGCATGTAGGGCGTAAGCAGAACAAGTTTCTCATCGCTCACGAACTCGCGCACATCGGCCTGACGGGCCGTGCGTTCCAGACTGTCCGCCAATGCGCCAAACGCAATGCCGCCCGCTTCGAGCGCGGCTTGCATGGCGATGCGGTCAGTGCCTCGCGCGCCACCCGAAACGACCGGCAGTTTCGCCGCGACGGCTTTCGCGCCGATCTCGCGGGCAAACGCCGCGCCAGCCTCGTCAATGTTGCGCGAGCCCACCACGGCCACGCCCGCGCGTTGCAGCAGTCGGATGTTGCCCGCGCCGAATAGCACCGTCGGTGCTTTGTCTTCCAAGGTGTCGCGAAGATGCGGCGGGTAGAGTTCGTCCACGCGCGTGACCGCCCAGAGTCCGCGCTCGAAAAGGCGTTGGAGTTCAACTGAAAGTTGGGTGGAGAATTCCAAAAGCCTTGCGATTCTTTCCGCCTCGTTGGTTGGGAGGGCGAGGGCTTTTCCAAGTTCAGCCGTGCTACGGCCTTGCAGCGTTGCGGGAGTTTTCAACGCTGACTCGCGGATTTTGCGCTCCAGTTCGCTCCACTCGCTGAGTTTCAACGGGGACAAATCCGTCTCCTTCGCCGTGGGCGGCAGCGCCAGCGAAGAGCAGAGCAGCAGCATCGCCTGCCCGTCGTCGTTCAGATATTCGTGTGCGCTCATGAACGGAAATCCGAAGTTCGAAATCCGAAATCCCAAAGAAATCTGAAGTTCGAAATCCGAAATAAGATTGCATCACAGGCGGCAAATAACTCGTCCGGTAATCGGGATCGGGATATCCCATTCGGTCTTCGGATTTCGGTCTTCGTTCGGATTTCGCACATTCGGATTTCGGATTTCATTTTCATCCACCTCGCGGCGAAGCCTTGGCCAGCGCGAATGGATGCACCGGGCCGCTGCCGCGTTGTCGCAATAGTACCGCCAGCAAGGTCAGCGTCCATCCCGAATCCACCACGTCGTCCACCAGCAATACCGGACCTTTTGGGATTTCTCCGACGTGCCCCAGCAATCGCGCGGCGCTCCACGCTGCCGACTGGACGATGCCGGCAGGCTTTTCTCCGGCCACGTCAAAGGCGTCGAGCACGTTGCGCAGTTGCTGGACGCCATTCCGCATTTCCTTTTGCGGTTGGTTCTCCTGTCGCTTGTGAATCACCGCGACAAACGGCAGGCCAAGCTTCTCGGCCAGTCGCCGTCCAAAGCTGGCGACGAGCGCGGGATGGGTTCGAGAGGGTACAACCGTGACCCACTCGGGCAGCGGTTGCGGTTTCCATTTGTCGTGTATCAACGAGGCCGCCGCTTCCACCAAGTCGTCACTGAACACGCCGGTCTTGTACTTGCAGCGCGCGACTTCTTCGCCCCAACCGGAATCGCCGTAGATGCACAACACTCGGCCCGGCTGGGCGCGGATGCGTTCGGGAATCGTCGTCTTGGGCCGCCCGCTGTCCTCGTAACGTTCAAGCGCATCCGGTAAGAGGTTCTCAAGCTCGCCCAGCAACGGCTTGGGCCACCGCAAGCGCGGTTCCAGCACGAGCGCGTCGCCACGCAGAAAATCCACCGCGGCTTGCGTGAGCGATGCGGGCACAGTTCGCCGGTCGGTGTGCTTCGTGCAATTCATGCACTTGCCACAAGGAGCGGCGTTCGGATCGTCCAAGGCCCGCGCCAGGAACTCCATCAAACAACCCTTGTGCCCGACGTAGCGGCGCATCTGCTCAACCTCCTCGCGGCGCAAGCGCGTGACTTGCTCGAAACGCGCGGTGTCGGGTTGCCACGGTGTGTCGGTCGGCACGTAGCCAAGTTTGTCGTGCGTCACCACGCCATCCACTTCGAGAAGCTTGAGCGCTTTCTCGATTGCGCCGCGCCCTTGGTTCAATTCCGCGCCGATGTCATCAATCGTCAGCGGCCCGCGTTTTTCCAACGCAGCGAGTACGGCTTGCATGACTTCCACCGGCGGGAACGCAGTGCGGATGAAGTAATCCGAAATCTCGTCGTCCTCGCTGCCGCTCAGAAGAATCCCAAACGCGGAATCCACCGCGCGCCCCGCACGCCCGACTTGCTGGTAATACGCGACGACCGAGCCGGGCCGTTGAAAATGAATCACGAAGCCGAGATCGGGTTTGTCGAATCCCATGCCGAGCGCGACAGTGGCGACGAGGGCTTTGACCTCGTTGTGGAGCAATTGTCCTTCGGTCGCAATGCGCTCGACGCCTTCAAGGTCGGCATGATAGGCGCGGGCGGAAATGTGGTTCGCTTGCAGCCATGCAGCGACGCGGCGCGCGTCTTGAATGGTGAGGCAATAGACGATGCCGTTGCCCGGCAGTTGCGGGAGAAATTGCGCGAGCCAGGCGAGCCGGTCGGATTGATGGGCGAGTCGGATGTTGTAAAGGCGGAGCGACGAACGCACGAGCGGCCCGCGCAGGACGTGCAGTTGCGGAATCTGCGTTTCGATGTCGCGCACGACGCGGTCGTTCGCGGTCGCGGTCGTGCAAAGCACAGGCACGCCGGGCGAGAGCAGCTTCATCACCTGCAGGATGCGGCGGTAGTCCGGGCGGAAATCGTGTCCCCAATCCGAAACGCAATGCGCCTCGTCCACGACGAACAAGCCGACGCCGCGCGAAGCCTGCGGATCGCGACCGGTCCCCGGTCGCAGCGGCCCGCTTGCATGGAAACTTGGAGTTGCTGCCGACGTGCCACTTGAATCTGGACCCGCTGCGACCGGGGACCGGTCGCGGTCCGTTCCTTGCAGCAGCGGCAGCAACTTTTTCATGAAGGCGGGGTTGGCCAGCCGCTCCGGCGACACCATGAGCAGATCGAGGCCGTCATCCGCCAGCGCCGCTTCGACCTCGCCCCAGTCCTTCACATTTTCGCTGTGAATCGTGGCCGCGCGCACGCCGAGCTTTTCCGTGGCAAGGATTTGGTTGCGCATGAGCGACAGCAACGGGCTGATAAGCAAGGTCGGTCCAGCGCCCGCGTCACGCAGGATCTTTGTCGCAAGAAAATAGACGATGCTCTTGCCCCAGCCAGTGCGCTGGACGACAAGCAGCCGTTGGCGTTGGTTGGCGATTTGATCAATCGCTTCCCACTGGCCGTCGCGAAAGTCCGCCGCCTCGCCGATCATCTGCTTCAAGAGCGCCCGCGCTTCAGCCTGGTGCATGCCGAGTCAAGATGGTTGTTCCTCTTCGGTTTGAAAAGGCGCAACGCACGATCCCGGGAGACAACCAAAGATTCCGCGCGCTTGCGGCTGCTTCATTTCGGGTATTAAATTCGCGTTGGATCAAACAGCCGCTGAAAGACTCGATCATGAACGCTTGCTTCCATTCTCGTGACACCGTGCCCACAGAGTTGCACGGCAGCGGGCGATTTGTTTTGTCGCGCAAGGATTTTGTACCGGCTTACATGAGGGCGTTCGAGGAGGGATTTCTTCAGGAGCGGGCCGCGCAAGCCGTGGAATCGCTGCGGTCCTGTCGCGTTTGTCCGCGCGATTGCGAGATTGACCGGTTCAACAACAAGATCGGCGTGTGCAAGAGTGGTCGGCACGCGCGTGTGGCGAGCGCGTTTCCGCATTTCGGCGAGGAGGATTGCCTGCGCGGCTGGAACGGGTCCGGCACGATCTTTTTCGGCTGGTGCAATCTGCGTTGCGTGTTCTGCCAGAACTTCGAAACCAGCCAGCTTGGCGAGGGCACTGAGATCGCGCCGGCGGAGCTTGCGCGTATGATGCTCGATCTCCAGGAAATCGGTTGTCACAACATCAACTTCGTCACGCCGGAGCACGTCGTGCCGCAAATCCTCGAAGCGCTGGTGCTGGCCGTCGGGCGCGGCCTGCGCCTGCCGCTGGTCTATAACACGTCGGCCTACGACAGCCTGGAGAGCATCCGGCTCATGGACGGGTTGGTGGACATCTACATGCCCGACTTGAAGCTCTGGCACGCGGAGCATTGCGCAAAATATCTCGTGGCGCGCGATTACGCCGACGCCGCGCGCGCCGCGATAGCCGCGATGCACGCGCAGGTCGGTGAGTTGAAGGTGGACGAGGACAGTCTGGCGCTGCGGGGCGTGTTGGTGCGACATCTGGTCATGCCCGGCCTCCTCGATGACACGCGCGAAATCATGCGCTGGCTCGCCACGGCCCTGTCGCGCGACACCTACGTCAATGTCATGGACCAGTATTATCCGGCGCACAAGGCGGAAACCGAACCGCGTTTCGCGCCGATCAACCGGCGTCTTTACTACAACGAGTTCGAGCAGGCCCTCGAACACGCGCGATCAGCGGGCCTGTGGCGGCTCGACACACGCTGGCGCAACGTCGTGCCGCATGGCCGCCCGGTCTGGCTGCCGTGGATGCGTGGATACGGACAGAAGGAAGCGTGCGTCAGCGCGAGTTGAGTTCAGGCTGATCGAAGTCCCTCTCTGGAATGAACGGGTGAAGGACGACGCTTTGCGTTCGAATTTGAAAGCCGGGCCACGCAACTGCGCGTCCCTGCCGGTTAGGCTGGTTCACTCCCGATCCCAAGGCTTTCATTCCGTTCGGGCGCGGCGCGGTCTGCGCGGCGGCACGAACCAGAAACTGAGAGCGACCGTCAGAAAGAAAACGAGGTATGCCATTGTGAAGTTGCGCTCGTCACAGTCGAAGAACATCACCCGGTGCAGCCAATGCTGGATGAATGAGCCTTGGTAACGCGCTTCGCCACCGGCCAGGAGACGCAGCCGGTTTTCCCACGTCGTTAGCGGGCAAACGAAGCCTGCCAGCGATTCGGCCGCTACCAAGCCGATGGCCGCGAGGTGTGCGGCGCGAAACCAGAGATTTCTCACGCAGTCCCAACCGCGAAGCTTACCTATCCAAATCAGCAGAAGCCCGATCACAACGAATGCCACAAACGCGGCGTGGACGATCAACGTCAGGTCGGCCAGCGCAAGATAGAGCCGCTGTGCGTTGGTCATGTCCACGTTGGCGCAGCGCGGGCCGGCTGACAAGGCAGCGGCTTCGGGCAGGCTTAAACGACTGTGAGCGGGCCGTCGAAAATGGTCAGGCTGATGACCTCAGTCCGAGCGACGTGCGGACCGTGGCGGACTCCTCTTGGCGCATGGAACAACGTGCCTGACACATAGGTCACGTCGGCTTCCTCCCATTCGCCGGAGAGCACGTAGGCCCATTCGTTCGCGTCCGGGTGCGTGTGCGCCGGGATCGTGCAGCCGGCTTTGAACTTGCGCAACACCACGACGCCTCCGGTGGTTTCGTTCTTGTGGAGCACCATCAACTCGACGCCTTCATACGGGCCGGGCTGCCACTTTTTGTCTTTGGTCAATGCGACGTAGGGAAACATGGGTTCATCGAAGCGAATTGGGCGCGATTTGCAAGCGCAGAGCAGATCGTCAAAGGCCGCGAAGGCAGTCAAGGCCGTTTCGAACCAATGCGGGCCTGGCCGACGACCACCGCACCTTCTTCGACCACCAGATTCCTGGCCTCGACATCGCCAAACAGTCTGGCAGTGGATTTCAGGACGATGGTGTTGTCCGCGCGCAAATCGGCTACCAGCTCGCCCGCGATTTCCGCCGAGCCGACCTTGATCGGTTCCTTCCAACGGAAATGATTTTCCGCCGGAATAATCAGACGGCCCGTTCTGAAACTCCCTTTGAATTCAGCGGTGTCGTAGATCGTCAGCGACCGCTCGGCGAAGAGCTTGCCGAGGAAGCGTCCTTTGATGACGGCGTCGCCCACGATGGCCTCGGTGTTGAAGACGTAACCTCTGGCCTCGAGGACGAACGCGCCTTTGGTTTTGAAGTTTTTGGAGACGGCGCTGGTGATGCGGTAATCGTGCAGATCAATGTGACGGCTGCAGCGCTTGCACATCGTGGACTCGGCGCTGGGGGCCACTTCCAATTCCGCGCCGCAATCGAAGCAGGTGACCTTCCGCCGGTCGGGGGCGCGTTCCACCTTCTTTGGCGCGGGATGCAACGCCTCTTGAACATGGAAGTGCCCCCCGCACTTCTTGCAGACGGTTGAAATGGCGGTGGGTGGCACCGGCTGCGACTGACCGCAGCGGGGACAGGCCACCGGGACCTTGTCCTGCTTGCTGGCTGGCATTGCACGCGGTCGGTGCAGCGAGCGGCGCGATCAGCGTCCGAGCGGTCTGGCCGGCTCGGGGGTTTGCGCCCCGGCGCCCGGCCGGACCGTCGGCGGTGTGGGAGAAACCTTGTTCGGATTGACCTCGGTCTTGCCGACAAAGGTCACCCCCTCCTCGACTACCAGTTTGGTGGCGCGGATGTCGCCAAACAGCTCGGTCTTGGCCTTGATCTCGATCTTCTCCTTGGCGTTGATGTTGCCGTTGACCTTGCCGCGCACCACCACCGATTGGACATTGATGTTGCCGCTGACGACCGCGCTGTCGCCCAGGTTCAACACTCCGTCGGTCTGGATTTCGCCGTCCAATTTGCCATCGAAGGTCAATTCGCCGGCGAACTTGAGGTTGCCTTTGATCTCGACATCCGAATTCAACACGTTCTTCGAATTGCTGCCTGTAGTGCTCATCACATGATCCATAGTTTTTATCTTGAGGTTTGCACCATTGCTAAGGCCCCCACGAACTGGCGTCAAAAGTTTTATTCGGAAATTCTTCAGCGCGCCTGTCTCACGGTCATGCCTCCGCCTTTCGTCTTCGGTGGTCAACAGTCAGTGAACGACCGGCAATACCTCTGCTTTGACCTGCGGCGGCGCGCGCAATCAGCGCCGCAGGGCAAAAAGTGTTCCCGCCGAACTGAAACTGCCGTCGCCGCACGACTGGCGCAGGACCGACACCGACGGGATCAACAAGCACCGTCAGCGCGCCCGCGACGAGGCGATCACCATCGCCAATCGCGACCCGCGCCATCTCATCTTTTCCGAGCGGGAGCGAATGCTCGGACTGGTGCGCGAGTTGTGCGAGCGGCTGGACCCCGGTCTCGCCCGTCACACCGGCACGGCGCCGCGCCGTGGCCGTGACGAGATCAACGCGTTCAAGAATGATCCGAACTGCCGCGTCTTCCTCAGCGCCGGCAGCGGTAGCACCGGGTTGGACCTGCAAAATGCCGGGGTCGTCATCAGTTGCAACCTGCCGCGGAATCCGGCCAGGCTCGAAATCGCTTGAACCGCTGTTCCCGCCTCGACGTGCTGGGATGGTGCGGACAACGCCGTTTGTTTCGCAGGCTCGGTGCTTGGGCCGGGAGCAATCCCGTCGAACAGAACTTCGAGGGTGGAAACTGACGGAATGCGCCGGTCGGCGCAATTGACTCGCGGCACTGGCTTAATGGATTTCCAGCCTTGCCGTCGTCGCTGGCTTGGTTTCGTCCGTGGTCCAATCTCGGGCACGGGGCGGTTCGATGCAGAGGACTTCCATCGCGCCGCGGCCTTTCAGTTCGATGCGGTCGCCGGAACTCGCCGCCGGGAGTGCGCCCAGCCGGTCGTCGAGATCGGCGGCCACACAGACGGTGCCGGGACGAGCGGCTTCTTGCAGGCGCTTGGCCAGGTTCACGGTGTCGCCCCAGATGTCGTATTGATATTTCCGGTGGCCCACGACGCCGGCGGCGACCGGGCCGGCATGAACGCCGACGCGCACGGTCCAGAACGGCGGCTGGGACTTCGCCGCCGCGATCAACGCCAGGCCGCAGCGCACCGCGGTCAACACGCGCTCCTCCACCGGCACCGGCGCTTGCGCCACAGCCATGAACGCGTCGCCGATGGTCTTGATTTTTTCCATGCCCCGTTCCGCCGTGATCCGCTCGAAAGTTTCCACCAGCCGCTGCAAATGCGCGTGGACTTCCTGCGCGCTGTGTTGGTTGCAGTAGGCGGTAAAGCCGACCACGTCGCAGAACAGGATGCCAACCGACTCCAACTGGCGCGGGCAGCGCGGCGCGGGCGACTTCGAGGGCGGTTTCACCGTCGGACGTGACGAGGACTTCGTAGCCTTCGGGTTCGAGCGTTTCGCGGAGCAGTTTCCGGTTCGCCGCGATGTCGTCGGTCACGAGGATCGTCGCGGGCTTGGGCGAGGGTGAGCCGTCGGTTTTCATGGCGCGATGGATTGGGCTTTCGCTGCGCCGGACTTCACCTTTTCGAGAAACTCAGAAACGCTCCGAATCTGCCCGGCGTCGGACAGGCGGCGAAGATGTTGGGCCAACGCCACAAAGCCGGCGCCTTCCAATTCACGCAGACCCGACTCCAATCGGGTGGCGCTGAAGCGGCGCGCCGCGTCTCTCAACTGCTCCAGCAAGTCCGCTGGCAATTCGAGCGTCGCCGGATCGGGCGTGGTGAGGTCGGCTTCGCCGGGCGTGGCATAATCGAAGCGCACGTTCAACAGTTTTTCCAGGCAGGCGCACACTTCGGGGACCCGAAACGGTTTGCCGATGAACTCGTCAAAGCCCGCCGCGAGATACTCGCCGCGCTCGTGGCGGAAAACCGAAGCGGAAATGGCGATGATCTTGATCGCGCCCCGACCAAAGCGTTCCTGAATTCGACGCGTGGCTTCGATGCCGCCGATGCCCTCCATGCGGATGTCCATAAAGATGATGTCAGGCTTCCGCTTCTCCACGACCTCCAGGCTTTCCTCGCCGGTGCGGGCCAGTTGCACTGCGCAGCCGAGTGATTCGAGCAGGCGCGCGAGCACGTCGCGGTTTTCCTGGACGTCGTCCACGATGAGCGCGCTGACGTGGTGGCCAGTGGCGAGGTGCTGCGGCTCGGCGGAAACCTGCTGCGCTCCGGTCGAAACCGCGCTCTCGGCCGGTTCAAAGGCCAGCTCGAAGTAAAACCGCGCGCCCTGGCCGAGTGCGGAATCCACCTTGAGTTCATCGCCCATCAACTCGACTTGTCGGCGGCTGATGGCGAGACCGAGGCCGGTGCCGCCAAATTTCCGTCCCGCCTCGCCCTGGTGGAACGGCTCGAACAACTCGGCTTGCTTTTCCGGCTCGATGCCGGGGCCGGTGTCGAGCACCTCGAAAAGTATTCTGGCCGTAGCTGGTCATTTGAAAAGCGGACAACCTGAAGTGCTGGTAGCATCGGGTTGTCAAACGCGGGTCGTGTGACCCGCACACGAATGAACCATCAACCCCAGGAGTCCGCTTATGCAAGAGAGTGTA
>Ga0247727_10001484_pt1 | contig 55710 bp, 44 predicted proteins | sample WisWelCaveWW1625_FD_202498 | JGI IMG/M metagenome (GOLD analysis project Ga0247727, IMG submission 202498) | Biofilm microbial communities from Wishing Well Cave, Virginia, United States - WW16-25 | ecosystem: Environmental > Aquatic > Deep subsurface > Groundwater > Cave microbial mat | place... | reverse complement strand
CGCCGGGCTTCGCCGGCGAGATCAACGTTCGCAACCGTGTGCAGGGCGTCGGCAACCTGCTTCGCACCAGCCCGGTTTTCGACGAAGGGTCCCAGTACGGCTCGCCGCTGCGGTTGCAGAGTTTTCTCACCATGGGCCCGCTGACGCAGTATCCGCTCGACCCCAAGGCGGTGATCCCGCTGCTCTCCTTCACCCGCAACACCACGCTCAGCGTCATGGGGCAGGAGGGCGGGCATCGCTTCGGGGCCTACATCCGGATGCTGGATCCGCAGACCAGCCAGCGAACGCTCGAGCTGCTCGGCCGCCAGCAGGCGCACTGGAATTTTTTCCTGCACACCGACGCCTCGGTGATGGGCGGCAACCGCATCGAGGATCGCGGGCTGGGGAGCTCGCCGCGCTTCTCGACCACCGCCTCGGTCGAGCGCTACAGTCCGCTGGACCAATACATAATGGGCCTGCGCTCTCCCGCCGAGGTGCCCGCGACTTTCCTGGTGCGCAATAGTACGTCCGGCATTTTGCCGCTGAGCGATCCTCAGCCCGGCGTCAGCTTCGACGGCACGCGGCAGGAGATCACCGTCGAGATGGTGGTAGCCGCCGAGGGCCGGCGTGTGCCCGACTCGACCGTCGCGCAGAAGCACTTCAACTTCGCGTTCATCCTTCTCGTGCGCGAGGGCACGCCGCCCACCGCCGAGGAAACCGCGCGGATGGAGCGGCTGCGGCAGGATTGGGAACAGTTCTTCAACGCCGCGGTGGACAATCGCGCCGCCGCTCGCACCGGCCTGGCAAAGAATCTCGAACTGTCGACCTGGCCTGCCGGCGGCGTGCTACGCGGAACGCCGGGCGTCGCCGACGTGGCGGCTCCCGCCGGGCGGACTGTCACGCTGACTTCCGACGGCGGACTAATCACCGTTCCGGCGTCGGTGACGATTCCGCCGGGGCGCTCCCGGACTTCCTTCACCATCGCCGGGAACCGGCAGGGCGTGGCGGAGCTTACCGCGCGCGTCGACGACGCGGCGTACGAAGTGAAGCGCACGTTCATCCAGGTGCGCGAGGACCCGGCCCAGCTCCGGCTCGAAGTTGTCGCGGGCGGGGGCCAGCGCGGCAGCCCGGGCGCGGTGCTCCCCGGGCCGGTCGTGGTGCGTGTCCACGATGAGAACGACGTGCCCTTCTCCGGCGTCGCCGTGACCTTCGCCGCCAGCGGCGATGGCGTCGTCACGGCGAGCAGCGCCACGACCGACGCCCTGGGCCGCGTCTCGGCGGCCTGGCGCCTGGCCTCTGGGAATACTGCCAATACCTTGCGGGCCTCGCTCGCCGCCGCTCCGTCCGTCGCCACCGCGGTCACCGCCGGCATCGCCGAGCGGCCGCTGTTCACCGCCGCCGGCGTCGTTAATGCCGCCAGCTTCAACACCGGCCCGGCTTCGGCGCACGCGGCCATATCTCCCGGCGGCATCCTCAGCATCTTCGGCTCGGCCCTGGCCGCCGAAACGCGGTCCGCGACAACCCTGCCGCTTCCCGCCTCGCTCGGCTCGACCACGGTCACCATCAACGGCGTCCCGGCGCCGCTGCTCTCCGTTTCGTCCGGCCAGATCAACTTGCAAGCGCCATTCGAGCTGGCCGGATCCGCCGCCGCGTTCGCCGTGGCGACCCTTGACGGCCGCTCGCAGACCGTTTCCGTTCCGGTCGCCTCCACGCAGCCCGGCATTTTCTTCAACACCACGACCGGCCTCGGCGCCATCGTCCACAACTCCGACGGCGCGCTCACCAGCCAGCGGCCGGCCCGGCCCGGCGACTATCTGCAACTCTACGCCACCGGCCTCGGCGTTGTGTCCCCCGCCGTCGCGACCGGCGCGCCCGCCCCGATTTCGCCGCTCTCCCGCACTCCTGTCGAACCGCAAGTAACCATCGCCGGCGTGGCGGCCAACATCTTCTTCTCCGGCCTGGCCCCAGGCTTCGCCGGACTCTACCAGTTGACCTTGCAGGTTCCCGAGGGAGTGCCGTCCGGCCGCCAGATCGCCGTGCTCACCGCCGGCGGCCGGCGCTCGAACGAAGTTTTTCTCTTCATCGAATAGATGCGGTCGGCTATTATCTTGCTGATGCTTTCCTGGTTCTCCGACCCGCTGCCGGTCGGCGCGCCGGCGCCGGACTTCAAGCTGCGCGACGATGCCGGCCAGACCGTCAGCCTCGCCGAGACCCGCGCCCGCGGCCCCGTGGTGCTTGTTTTTTATCCGATGGACGAGACGCCGGTCTGCCGCGCGCAACTCTGCGAGATGCGTGACAACTGGAAGGAGTTCCAGGCCCGCGGCATCGCGGTTTTCGGAGTCAATCCGGGCTCGGCCGCCAGCCACACCAAGTTCCGCGAGAAACACAGCTTCCCGTTTCCGCTGCTCGTCGACGATGGACAGAAGGTGGCGAAGCTCTACCACGCCAACGGCCTCGTGCTCCGCCGGACCGTCTACGCCGTCGGCCGCGACGGCCGCATCGTGTTCGTCGAGCGCGGCAAGCCCGCGCCGGCCCGCGTGCTCAAGGCGTTACAGTGACGGAAACGGCGTTGGAGCGGCGCCCGCCTATTTCTAAGACCACCGCCGCCGGCCCCGCCGCCAGCCCGGCGGGAATCGCGGCATTGACCTGATAAAGCCCGGCGAACCCGGGCGCCAGGCCGGAGAAGCCGACCGTGGCGCGCATCCCGCCGACCATGACCACCGGCTCGGTCGCCGTGTTCGACAACGGGCCCACCGGCGCGGCCGCCCCGGTCGCGATCGCCGGCGTCACCGGCCCAAGCCCGGTGGCGTAGATCAAGATGGTGTTGCCCGAGCGGGTGATGGCGAAGATCCCCGGCGCCGCCTCGACGCGCAACGGTTCGGCCGCGCCCGGGCGGTCGACGCCGGAGACGACGAGATTGGCGGTCGCGCCCGCGGTCGCCTCAAAGGGGAGCTGGGCGTTGATCTGACCTGGTGAGACATAGAGCGGCGGGATGGCGGCGCCATTGACCGTCACCGTCGACCCGGCCAGCTTCACCGGCAGGGGCAGGGAAGCCGCCGCGAGAGTCGAGCCGCTCGTCAGTCCCGCTCCGAAGATCGAGAGGAGCGACCCCGGCGCGACGAAGTTCTCCGGCGCCGGCGCGAAGCTCGCCGCATTGACGACGCCGCCACGCCCGACCGCGGGCGCCGCCGCTCGCGGCGCCGCTTCGCCGGGAACCTCGCCCGCCAGCCACAGCAGCGCGTTCAGGAGCATCGTCTGGAACCGCTCGTCGCGCCACAGCTCCTCGGGATGCCCCAGCGCGGTGTAGAACACGCGGCCGCGCCCGTAATTGCGGCACCACGCCAGCGCGAAGTCCCCGTCGGTGCGTTTCACCAACGGATGCCGCAGGTCGACCGTCCGCGTGTCGAGCGTCATCAGCACGCGCAGGCGTTCCCGCGAGAACGCCCGGAACTGGTAGATCTCATCAGTGACTTGGAACGACGGCGCGAGATTCCGCATCGCCGGATGATCCGGATCCTCGACGTCCACGGTGACCTGCTGCGCCCAGGGATGCTCGTCGAAGTAGGCCCCCAGCATCTCGCCGTACTCCGGCCAGTTGTAGAGCGTGTCGGTGGCGCTGTGCGCGCCGCCGAAGCCCTTGCCGTCGCGCACGAAGGCCAGAAAGTCCTGCTTCTGGCGATCGCTCAGGGCCAGCTCGCCAGTGGTGAAGAAGAAAACGGCGTCGAAGTTGCGCAGGCCGTCGGCGGAGATCAGCGAGAGGTCTTCGGTCGAGACGACCTCGAGCGCCCCGCCCGAGCGGGCGCCGAGCGACTCCATCGCCTGCCGCGAAACCGGAATGCTGTCGTGCCGGAATCCGGCGGTGTGAGTGACGTAGAGGACGCGCTTCGGCGCCGCCAGGGCGGTTGCGGCCAACGTCAGCCACAACAGCCCCAGCGACCGCATGGCCCGCAACTAAAACGTAAACCGCAATCCGAGCTGGATGTTCCGCGACCCGCCGCCCTCGGCGCCCTGCGTGGAGGAGATCCGCCCGAAGTCCGCGTTCGCCAGGTTGAGCTGCGGGATGCCGAGGTTGTGGTGATTGAACAGATCCACGAACGATCCTTCGAGCTGCACAAACATGCCTTCCCGCACGTAGACGCGCTTCTGCAACCGCGCCGAGAAGTTAGCCGTCCCGGGACCCACCAGCTGCCCGGGTCCCACCAGGCCAAACCGCCCGATGTTGCTCGCCGGCCTCACGAAGGCGTTGCGGTCGAACCACGCCGGGATCCCACGCTCCGACTCCGGGCGGTTCCCGTAGGCGGTTCCCGTGTAATCCGGCCGGTCGTTGGCGCGCGAATCGACGTTGGTGCCGCTCGGGTCGGTCGCCCCGCCGGTGATGGGCGTTAAGAACGGCCCGGTCTGGAACAGCACGATCCCCGAGACCTGCCAGCCGTTGATCACGTGGTTGGCGATCTTCTGGCCCATCGACGGCGACCCACCTTTGAAGCCGAACGGCAGCGCGTACATGAAGGTCGTCAGCCAGCGGTGCCGGCGCGTCGGCGAGACGTTGCCGTAGTCAAGCTCCAGGTTGAAGCGGTCCGTCGGCACCGAGCCGTTTTCTCCGGCGAAGCCGGTCGAGTTCGACCCCGTGCTGTTGCTCAGGTTTTTCGACCAGGCCCAGGAGGACTGGAAGAACAGCCCGTTCGACATCCGCTTCTGCACTTCTGTGATCAGCGCGTTGTACTTCGCCGAGGCGCCGACATCGCGGCTGTAGACGATCGCCCAGTTGGGGTAGGGGCGCTGCGCCCGGGCCGTGGCGTATCCGGCCGTGTTGGGCCGGACCTGGTTCAGGTCGGGACTGTTAAACAACTTGATGGTGTGCGACCCGGTATAGGTGATACGCAACCCGGTGTTCCAGCCCAGGTCCCGCTCGATGGTAAAGTTCCACTGCTGGACGTAGGGATCCGGCGCGTCGACCTGGTTGCCGCGGCGGAAGTCGGCCGAACCCGGCGCGCTGACCGCCCCCAGGCCGCCCAGAAACGGGCCCGGGAACTGCAACTCGGGAACGCCGCTGGGCAGAAGGCGGTTGTTGAACGTCCGCGTGTCGGAGGTATGAATCCCGACCAGCGAGTAACTGACGGCGCCGAGGATGGTCACGGTGTAGATGCCGTACCCGCCACGGATCACGGTGCGGTTGCCGAAGGGACGGTAGGCGAAGCCAACCCGCGGCATGTAGTTGTTCTTGTCGGCGAAGCGCAACGTCTCGGGCAGTCCCGCGGCGCTCGCCAGCACCACCGGTGTGTTGCCGATCGAGGCCCGGAAGCCGGCCCCGGTCAGCGCCAGCGAAGCCTCGTTGGGCACCACCACGCGCCCCCCGGAAAAGTCGCGGTCGAAGTTGGCAATCTGCAGCGTTGTGTCCCAGAACGGCGGGTGATACTCGACCCGCACCCCGTAGTTGAGCGTGAGCTTGGAGTTCACCCGGAAATCGTCCTGGGCGAAATAGCCTTGGTGGTAGGTGAGCGGATTGACGTCCGGGCCGGCGTCGGCGAAGCGCGTCCGGTTGGGATAGCCCAGCAGAAAATCGGCCATCGGGTTCCCTGTGAACATGCCGTTGAAACGGTACTCGCCGAGGTGGTCGCCGGAGAAGAACGACACGTTGTCCTGGTAGCGCAGCTTGCGGAAGTCGGCGCCGAACTTGAAGGTGTGGCGTCCCTTGGTCCAGGTGATGTTGTCGGTGAACTGGTAGGTCCGGCTGAGCTGCGTGAAGCCGCGCGACTTGCCGGTCCCCTGAAAACCGGTGATCCCGATGTCCGGAACGCTGGCTACTTTGGGCGGATTCGCCGGCAGCCCGGTGATGCCCAGCTCGCGCACCAGCGCCGGCCCGTCGAAGCTCGTTCCGTCGAGGCCCCAGTCGACCACGCGTGGCCAGTTGGCGTACCCGAAGCGAAACTCGTTCACCAGGTTGGTGCGCAGGACGTAGTTATAGGCGCCGACCAGGTTGCGGACTTTCTGCGGCAGCCGGTCCTCGCCCAGCGTGGTCAGCGACACCGGCGAAACGCGGTCCAGGTTTTTGTAGGAAAACCGCGCGAAGACGTTGTGGCGCTCGTTGAAGACGTGATCGCCGCGCACGTCGAACTGATCGTTGCGCCGGCCCGCCGGCCGTTGCAGCCGGTAGTTGTCGACGTTGATCGCGTCGCCGGTGGCCTGGTTCTGCCGTGGGTAGAGCTTCTCCAGAATCCGCGTCGAAACCGGGCTGATCAGCCGCTGCGGAATCGCGTTATTGTCAAACGGCCGGTTGGAGTCGAGCGGATTTCGGATGGGCGTGGTCACGCTCGACAGATTGCCCGCGCGGTAGTTGTCCGGAGGAACCCGGATGTTGATCTGGCTCTGCTCGCGGAACCGCAGCCCCTCGAAGGCTCCGAACAGAAACGTCTTGTTGCGGACGACCGGCCCGCCCCCGCTGGCCCCGAAGTCGTTGACGACGCGGAAGGGCACCGGCCGCGTTGAGAAAAGGTCCCGGGCATCCAGCGCCCCGCCCTGGTAATACCAGAAGGCGCTGCCGTGGTAGTTGTTAGTGCCGGCTTTGGAAGTGGTCGTCACGTCGCCCACCTGGGCGTACTCGGCGTTGTTGCTGATGGAGCTCACGCGCAGCTCGTCGATGGAGTCGGTGGACGGAAACATCTCCGTGAGGATTCCGTTGCTGCGCACGTTGGTCGAGGAGACGCCGTCGACCGACGAAGTGGCCATGAAGGGCATGCTCCCGGCCAGCGACATCGAGCCGCCGCCCGAGTCGGTTTGCACGCCCGGCGCCAGCGCAATCGCCGAGAAGATCGAGTTGGTGCCGCCGGCGCGGAAGTTCATCGGCAACTGGTCCGGCGACTTGGAGTCCGCGATGGTGGCCACGTCGGTGGTGATCACTTGATGCGAGCTCGACACCACTACCTCGGCCACCGCCGCCGCCAGCTCCAGGCGCGCGTCGACGCGCACCACTTCGCGAGCCCGCAGCGTGACATCCTTCGTCAGCGTCTTGCGAAATCCGCTGTGCTCGATCGACACCTCGTAGGATCCCGCCTCCAGGTTCACGATCAGGTAGTTGCCCACCGCGTCGCTCGCCACCTTGCGCGACTCGCCAGTTGCCGGGTTGGTCGCCGTCACCGAAGCGCCGCCGACCACCGCACCGGTGGGATCCGTCACCGTTCCGCGGATCTCCCCGTAAATCGACTGCGCCATCGCCGCCCCCGGCAGCAGAGACACCACGAACAGCAGAACCAGAATCCGTCTCATGAAGACCCCCTCAATGGCAACAGACTATTGTCGCACAGGCGCCGCAAGAAATCAGGCGTATAATGGTGAGGGACCGGCCCATGAGCACCAAGACGCTGCTGACCGTCGAGCAGTTCGCCCAGCTTCCCGAAGACGAAGCCTGGCGTTACGAGCTGCACCACGGAGAATTGATCGAAGTGCCAGCCTCCAACCCAACGCACAACTATATCCGCGATACGATCCGTCACGTCTTCGCGTCGTTTCTCGACCAGCACAAGCTGGGGGTAGTCATCACCGAAACGGAGTTCCACGTGGAGACCGACACGGTTCGCCGCATCGACGTCGCCTTTCTCTCCACCGGCCAGTGGGCCCGCGTCGACCAGCGTAAGAGCGTCATCCCGTTTGCGCCGCAGGTGGCCATCGAGGTCGCCTCGCCCTCCGACACCGTGGAGGCTCTGTTCGGCAAGGCGCGGGAGTACCTGGCCGCCGGCGCGCACACAGTCCTGATCGTTCTGTGGGAGCCGTTTCAGGAAGTGCATCTATTCGAAGCTTCCGGAGCCCGCCGTTTGCTCGGCCCGCAGGAGACCCTGGAACTGCCGGAATTGCTTCCCGGCTTCTCTGTTCCGGTCCGGCGGTTCTTTGAGGATTAGTCGGGCGCTTTGGTTCTAGTTGCCGGGTTTTCCTCTGCGGCCTCTGCGTCTCCGCGGTGAGAATGCCTTGGCGGTCTGAGCCGCAGCCTCGCTAGAATAAGACCGTGAGCAGCGCCCCACGCGGCCGGGTGTTGATCGTCGACGACGAGGAGACCCAGCGCAACGGTCTCACGGCGACGATCACGGGCTGGGGCTACACGGCCGAGACCGCCGCCGACGGCCAGGAGCCCGGGTGCGCCTGACCTTCCCCCGCGACTTCGCACCCAGGGCGTGACGGCAAGACCCGCGTGGCGGAGCTATAATCCGATGTAGGTACCTATGATGTCGAGTTCGTCCTCGGGCAAACCTGGCATCGCCGGCATGATGACGGCGGGGGGTGGGGCGCTGATCCTGGCCCTGCTATTCTTCGCCGTGCTGCGTCAAGACCTGCCCGGCCGCCGCGCCGTCTTCGACACTCTGGACATACATCTGTCGCCGTTCCCTTACGGGGACATCGTGATCGTCCTGGCTTGGCTCGAGTGCGATCGTCTGGGTTATGACGTTCTGCGCTCCAGCCCGTGCAATCCAACGTCAGGGGTGATGGTTTATTCGCCGGCGTTACTCTGGCTGAACCGCCTGGGGTACGATTGGACCGTCGCTGACAGCCGCTGGCTCGGCCCGCTCATCGTCGTGGTGTTTCTCGCGGTCGCTACCATGAACCTGGGCCGAGCAACGATCCCGGAGGGCCTGTTCTACCTCGCCCTGCTCTGTTCGCCACCGGTCATTCTCGGACTAGAAAGAGCGAATCTCGATCTGCCCTTGTTCTGCTTCATCTTCTGCAGCATTGCACTGTTGGCCAGAAAAAGCGACTTCCCGGGATACGTTGGCTGCTATGGCGCCGGCCTGGTGAAGTTCTATCCCATCGCCGCCATAGTCGGGGTCCTGAAACCGACGCGGGAGAGCCGGCGCTGGTTTCTAATCACGCTTCTGGCCGAGCTTGCCTTTCTTGTCCTCTACTGGGAGGATCTGTCGCTGATTGCCAGGAGTGTGCCGCAAAGCGTCTATTATTCGTTTGGTCATCCCGTCGCTTTCCTGGTGCTCTCGAACAGCTTCCGGGCCCGCGCCCTTCCCGGGCAGTTCTTGTGGAAGCCGCTGACCGTTCCCGTGCTTGTGGCTTTTGCGGTATCCGTCCTGGTCTGGACCTGGCGCTGGAGGAACCGCATCGGCGAGCTCCTGCCTTCGGGCCCGGATTCTCGCGCTGCTCGGGCCGCCTCCGGGTGGGGCCTCTACGCTCTTTGCTTCACGATGGGAGCAAGCTTTGACTATCGCTATGTTGTCCTGCTGTTCACGGTCCCCTTCGTCCTAACGCTGTCTCGAGAACACCCCGCCCTGCGAACGCAAGCTTGGCTGTACCTCATGGCCCTTGCCGTGACGTTTTGGCTTTCTGGCATCGCCCATTCCTCAGTCGTCACACTCTTGCAGGAGGTTTTCAACTGGGCTCTGTACGCAGTCAGTCTCAGCGCCTCGATACTGGTGTTCTGCCGTGCCTGGTTACCCGCGCCGCCATGGAGGGCTTTCGGGAAAGCGGCTTGACGGGCTGCCGCCATTCCCACTCCCTCGCCGGCGCGAAATGCTCGTCGAACTCCGCGCCGAAGGCCCACCGCGCCAGCGCGTCCGGTCAGCCGTGCGGGCTCCATGTTCTGCTCGACGCGGTCGAGGTGGCGGCATCGCCCGCCTGCCGTCCTGCGATTGCCCACGCCCCAGGTCGCGACTTCCCGGCCCCCGCGCCGTTTCGCTAAGATTAGGACAGTGAGCGCCCCCCGCGGCCGCGTGTTGATCGTCGACGACGAGGAGACCCAGCGCAACGGTCTCACGGCGACGATCACCGGCTGGGGCTATACGGCCGAGACCGCCGCCGACGGCCAGGAAGCCCTCGAGAAACTCGCCGCCTTCCCGGCCCAGGTGATTCTCACCGACCTGAGTATGCCGCGCCTGGACGGTTTCGGGCTGCTGCGCAAGCTCGCCGAGCAGGGGATTCGGGCGCCGGCCATCGTGCTGACCGCCTTCGGCTCGATCGAAAACGCCGTCGAGACGGTGCACAACCTCGGCGCCTTCTGGTTCCTCGAAAAGCCGGTGCAGACGCACGCGCTGAAGGTCCTGCTGGCGCGGGCCTTCGAACAAAGTCTGCTCTCGCTCGACAAACAGCGGCTGGAGCGGCGTCTGGGTTACGGCGGGGAGCTGGGCGAGATGGTGGGCCGCTCCGCCGCCATGCAGCAGGTGTTCGCGCTGGTGCAGCAGGTCGCGCCGTCGAGCGCCTCGGTGCTGATCACCGGCGAGAGCGGCACGGGCAAGGAAATGGTGGCGCAGACCATCCACCGCCTCAGCCCGCGCCGGCAAGGCCCGTTCGTGGCCATCAACTGCGCGGCGCTGCCCGAGAGCCTGATGGAGAGCGAGCTGTTCGGCCACGAGAAGGGCGCCTTCACCGGCGCGGCGGAGCGTCGCGCCGGCTGCTTCGAGCTGGCGCAGGAGGGAACGCTGCTGCTCGACGAGATCGGCGAGATGCCCGCCGCGACGCAGGCCAAACTGCTGCGCGTGCTGGAGGACGGGAAAGTCCGCCGGCTCGGCGCGCGCGCGGAAGTTCAGGTTGACGTGCGCGTGCTCGCCGCCACCAACAAGGTTCCCGAGGAGGCCATCCGCGCTGGAAACCTCCGTCAGGATCTCTACTACCGCCTCAACGTATTTCACATCGCGCTGCCGCCCTTGCGAAGCCACAAGGACGATTTGCCGCTGCTGGTCGAGACCCTGCTCGCCGAGATGAACCGCAAACACGGCTGCCGCGTCACCGAGCTGGCGCCGGCGGTTCACGAGCGGCTGGCGCGGCACGACTGGCCGGGCAACGTCCGCGAGCTCCGCAACGTCCTCGAGCGAGCCGTCATTCTGGCCGGCGACGGCGCCGTCGCCATGACGCATCTTCCGCCGGAGTTCTTGGGACGCCCGGCGGCGCCGCCCGATGGCGGTCCGGGCGCCGTGTTGTTGCAGGTCGGCGCCACCGTGGCCGGCGCCGAGAAAAGCCTCATCCTCAAGACGCTCGATCACACCCACAACAACAAGACCCGCGCCGCCGAAATCCTCGGCATCAGCCTGAAGACCCTCCACAACAAGCTCAAAGAGTACGACGCGCCGGAGCCGTCCCCCTAGCGGCTGCCCATGTCCCTAAAGGCGCGGCTGAGCCTTTCGATCGTGGCGCTGGTGGCGGCGCTGGTGACGGTATTGTCGGCAGGGTACGCCCGCTACCTGCTCGGTATCCAGTTGCGCGCGGCCGGCGAACAGGCCGGTCGGGCCGCCGACCGCGTCCAAGCCGCCACGCAGGCGGCTACCGAGCGCCAGGCGCCGCTGGGAGGAGAAGACAGCCGCGTCTTCTGGCGGCGAGCGGCGGCCAGCGACGCGCAGCTCCGGCGCACCGTCGACACCGAGCTCGGCAGCATGCCGTTTCTGGCGGAGATCGCCGTGACCGACGAAAAGGGCGAGGTTCTGGTTTCCTCCGCCAATAGCGGCCAATGGCCCGAGCGGCCGGCCTTGAAAGCCCTCCTCGAAGGCGGATTCATCGACCAGTGGCGCTCGGTCTATGCGCCGCGGCGTGACTATGAAGTTTCGCGGGCGCTGGCGCCCGGCGGGGAGCCCGCCGCGCTGGTGGTTCGGGTGGCCGTTTCGACGGCCGCGCTGCGCGGGCAGCTCCAGCCGCAGTTTGAGAACCTCGGGACCGTCGCCGGCCTCAGCGTCCTGGCCGCCGCCGTGCTCGCGGTGGTGTTCTCCCGCATCGCTTTCCGGCCGCTGGACGCCCTCGGCCAGGCCATCGACCGCATGACGCGCGGCGAGTTTGCGCCGCCGCCCGCCCCGCCCGCCGGCGGCGACGAGTACGCCGCCCTGACCTCGAAGCTCAGCCTGCTGGGCCAGCAGTTTCGCGACGCCCGCGAAGGCCTCTCTTCGCTGCGAGGCAACGTCGAGCAGCTCATGCGGCGCCTCGAGGACGCTGTCTTGCTGTTCGGCGGCGACGGGCGGCTGGTCATTGCCAATACCGCTGCGGAGGGCTTCCTGCGCCTGGACCGGCGGCAGTTGACGGGCCGCAAGCTCGAGGAAATCTTCGCCGCCGAAACCGAGCTCGGCGCCCTGGTCCAAAGCGCCGCGCAGTTGCGCCAGCCCATCTGGGAACGGCTGGTGGCGCCGGCCCGCGCCCTGGTGACGGTGGAGGTCATGGAAGGCGGCCGCGGCGGAACCCTGGTGATCTTGCGCGACGCCGAGACGCGCCGCCAGATCGAAACGCAGGTCGAAGTCTCGACGCGCCTGGCCGCCATCAGCCGACTCACCGGCGGCGTCGCCCACGAGATCAAGAATCCCCTCAACGGCATCGCGCTCTACCTGGATCTGCTGAAGAACCGCCTGGCCGCCTCGGAGGCCGGACCTGCTCCGGAGCTGGACGTCATCGTGCGCGAAGTGGCGCGCCTCGACCGCGTCGTCAAGACGTTTCTCGACTTCACCCGTCCGGTGGAGCTGCGGCTCAGCGAGGTGCGACTGGGCGAGCTGCTCGCCGAGGTAGCCGGGCTCGCTCGCCCGCAAGCCGCCGAAAACGACGTGCGCATCGAGATCGCGGACGCCGGGCCCGATGCCACGGTTCGCGCCGATACCGACTTGCTGAAACAAGCGGTCCTCAATCTTGCCGTCAACGGCATCCAGGCAATGTTGCAGGGCGGGGAGCTGCGCCTGGGGGTGGCCCGGGTGGGCCGCGACATCGAGCTGTCGGTCAGCGACCAGGGCGGCGGCATTCCGCCGGAAATCCAGGACCAGATCTTCAACCTGTACTTCACCACGCGCCAGAACGGCTCTGGCATAGGACTTGCGATGACCTATCGCGTTGTACAGCTACATAATGGTACAATCGAGTTCTCCACCGAAGTGGGGCGTGGAACGGTTTTCCGAGTCCGGCTTCCGGCCGCGGACAACAGGTGAAACCAGCTTCCCGTGTAGCTGTTGCCATCACGGTAGTCATGGTGGGCGCGATGGGCGCCGGATGCAAGCCGGCGAAGCCCAAAGCGCCCGCCGTCGCCGCCGCTCCCATCCCGACGGCGGCCGCCGAACCGTTGTCGGCGCCGCAAACCACCGCCCGGCTGCCTCCGCCGCAACCCATCCCGCCAGGAGCGATTCCGTCCGAGCCGGAGCGGCCGGCGGAAGCGGCCAAACCCTCGCCGCCGCCCGAAACGCCGGCGCCGTCCAAGCCGGCCCCGACGGCGAGGCCGCCGGCTTCCGCTCCGGCGCCGGCCGCCAACCCGCCGCGGCTGCGGCCGCTGTTTTCCGCCGAGCAGGAGCGCGACCTCCAGCGCCAGATCGAAGGCAGCCTCACGGTGGCCGAGCGAGCCGTGGCCCAGTCCCAGCCGTCGCCCGGCGACAAGGAACGCCTGGGCGCGGTCGAGCGCGTGCGCGCGTTCATCACGCAGGCGCGGCAGGCCCGCGAGGAGGGCGACCTGAACCGCGCACGGAGCCTCGCCCAGCGAGCCGAGTGGCTGGCCGCGGATTTGGCCAAAGGGTCCAGGTAAACCATGCGCTTGACGAATGACTCCATCGGCAGGACTGGTGATAGTCGCCCGAATCGCGTCGGCCCCCGTGCCACTCGCGGCACTGTACGCCGAGGCTGCACGGGTCGCCGAGTCTGCACCAGGCGGCCAGCCTTCCTCAGGTGCGGCCGGATCGGGCAGGACGTGGCCGCGTTCGAGCGCGAGCCAGCCTTCCTCACGTCGGCGCGGGCCAAAGCTCCCCGGTAACCCTATGCGCTTCTCGAATGGTCCCCTGATCGGGCTGGACGTGGGCGCCAGCCTGCTCAAAGCCGTCCGGCTGAAACGCCGCGGCGACAAGGTATTAGTAGAGCAAGCAGGCCTGGCCGTGATGCCCGGCGGGGCGCTCTCGGAAGGCGTTCTGCTCGATCCGCCCGCGGTGGCCTGCTGCATCCGCGAGCTCTGCCGCCGGCCGGGCCTGGGCGGCCGCCGGGCTGCCGTGGCGATCGGCGGAACCGACGTCTTTCTCACCCGCCTCAAGCTCCCGCGCGGCGACGAGAAGGCGCTTCCCTCGCTGGTGGCCGAGGAAACGGCCCGCCTGCTGCCGTTTCCCCGCGAGGAGGCCAGCGTCGATTTTCAGGTCCTGGAGGCCCTTGGGTACGGGCCATGGGTAGAAGCGATGGTCGCCGCCGCGCGCCGCCAGAAGATCGATCAGTTGCGGCAGGTGCTGCGCCGGGCCGGCAAAACCGTGGTGCTCATCGAGCCGGCCGCCTATTCCCTGAGCAACGCTTTCGAGTTCAACTACGAGCCGGCGCCCGAACAGATCGCCGCGCTCATTGACATCGGGACCACCAGCGCCACCGTGTGCATCCTGCGCGGGGCCACGCCCCTGCTGGCCCGCGAGCTGTCGCTGGCCCGCGGGCAGCTCTCCGAGCAGGAGTGGGGTCTCGCCGACCGCGTCGCCGTGCAGCTCGAGCGCGTCTTGATCGAGATGGACGAGATCGCCGACGATCGCCCCATGGAGCCGCGCTCGGGCCAGATCGAGAAGCTGTGGCTCTCCGGGGGCGGCGCCAGGATCGCCGGATTGGAAGAGACCCTGTTCGAGCGTTTCCGGTTGCCGATGGAAGAGATGAATCCATTTCGCCGGCTGGAGTGGCTGGGCACCGACGCCCTCGCCCGCCTGGTTACTGATCATGCTCACTGCATGGGGGTAGCGGTGGGTCTGGCGCTGCGGGGATTGGACGACAGCCCGTCATGATTCGCATCAACTTGCTGAAGTCCGTCGAAGGATCCTTGCGAACCGCGACGCTGGTCGGCGCCCAGGAGTTGGGCATCGGCGCGGTGCTCCTGGCGGCGGCCAGCGCCGTTTTGCTCTACCTGAGCCTCACCGTCAAACCGCCGGCCCGCGTCGCGGCCAAGCCGGCGGAACGCGCGCCGGTGGCGCAGACGGCCGGATCGCCCGCCGGATCGGTCCAGGAGCCCCGGGCTCTGCCGCCGCCAGGCGCGGCCGCCGCGCCCCAGGCAGGCCCTGCTGCCGCGACCGCTGGATCGCCCCCGACCACTTTGCCCCGAGCGGCCCCCGCTGCCGTGACCCAAGTGGCGCCGCCGCCCCTGGCCGCTCCGCCACGTACAGCACCCGCTGCCGCCCCAGGCGAGTTCGTCGCGCCGCCTCGGGTCGTGTCGCCGCCCCTGGCCGCTCCGCCCCGTACAGCACCCGCTGCCGCCCCAGGCGAGTTCGTCGCGCCGCCTCGGGTCGTGTCGCCGCCCCCGGCCGCTTCGCCCCGGGCAGCCCCCGCTGCCGCCCCAGGCGAGTTCGTCGCGCCGCCTCGGGTCGTGTCGCCGCCCCCGGCCGCTTCGCCCCAGGGGGCCCCGGCGGCAACTCCAACCGGGGGTTTCCGGTTGACCGGGATCTCCATTCAGCCGCACGCCGCAGGCCTCTCCGTGCGGCTCGAGATCGACCCTCAAGCAACCTGGCGCGCCACCGAGCTTCGCAATCCCCACCGCCTGGTCGTTGACATTGCCAATACCCGTCTCGCCATCCCGCGGCCGCAGCTCACTCAGGCCATCGACCACCCGGTCGTCCGGCGGGTGCGCTCCAGCCAATTCCAGCGGGACCCCGCGGTGAGCCGCGTGGTGCTCGACCTCGACTCCCCGGCGCGGCACGAGATTCGCTCCGGCCCGGCCGGCTTGGAAATCCTTGTCGGCGATGGAAAACGATAGCCGTCAGCGGCTGGAGCGGCTTCGCGAAACGCTGCCCGGGTTGAGGGCCGACGCGCTCCTGATTCAGGGCCTGGCCAACATCCGTTACCTCACCGGTTTCACCGGCAGCAACGCCCAGTTGCTCGTCGCCGGCGAGGAGGCCGCTTTGTTCACCGACGGCCGCTACAAACTGCAGGCGCGCCAGCAGGTCGCCGGCGCCAGCGTGGTCGTCAGCCGCGGCCCGCTGGTTCGAGTTTTGGTTGGCTGGCTCCAGCGGCGCTGCCTGCGTCGTCTGGCCTTCGAAAAAAACCGCGCCAGCTATGAGTTCTTCGAGACCCTGCGCGAGGGCCTGCCCGGGGTCCGGCTGGTGGCCACAGCCGGCGCGGTCGAGAAGCTCCGCGCCGTTAAGAGCCAGGCGGAGATTGAAACCATCCGCCGCGCCGTCCAGGTCAATTCCGCGGTTTTCGAGCGATCCCTCCGTCACGTCGGCGCCGGACAGACCGAGTCGGAAATCGCCCGCCAAATCGACCACGAAATCCGCCGCCAAGCCGAAAAGCCGGCCTTTGATACCATTGTCCTCGCCGGCGTCCGCACCGCGCTTCCACACGGGCGACCGGATTGTAACTCATTGAAAAATAAGGATCTTATAATCATTGACCAAGGTGCTATACTAAAGGGATATTCGAGCGACATGACTCGGACCGTGGCCCTGGGCGGTCTCGGCGGCCCGGCCCGTCGGCTCTACCGGGCGGTCCTTGAGGCGCAGTTGGCAGCCATCGCCGCAATTAAGGGCGGGGTGAAGGCCCGGGCAGTGGACCGGGCGGCTCGAATCGTGCTAAAGAAGCATGGACTGGAGAAAGCTTTCTTACATTCGACCGGTCACGGCGTGGGCCTGGAAATCCACGAGGCGCCCCGGTTGGCGCCCAATGAGCAGACTAAGCTGGAGGCTGGCATGGTGGTGACTGTCGAGCCCGGCGCCTATGTCGAGAACATGGGCGGGGTTCGCATCGAGGACATGGTGGTCGTCACCGCCACCGGCTGCGAGGTCCTGACGCCGACGCCGAAGGATCTCAGAATCCTATGAACAACAAAGACATCCGCCAGCTCGTCGACCTGATGGTCGAGAAGGACATCGCCGAAATCGAGCTCGAGCGGGGCAAGGAGAAGATCCGCATCCGGCGGGTCATGGCCTCTAACGGAATGCCGCCCATGATGTTCGCCTCGATTTCCCCGCCGGCCGCCGCTCCCGCTTTGCCGCCGGTTCCGGCGGCTGCTCCGGCGCCCGCGGCGGAGCTGCCCGCGCCTCCGGCCGAAGAAGAGCTGCACCTGGTCACCTCGCCAATCGTGGGGACCTTCTACGACGCCCCTTCGCCGCAAGCCGCGCCGTTCGTCCAGATCGGCGACACCGTCGAGGCCGGGCAGGTCCTGTGTATTATCGAGGCCATGAAGCTGATGAACGAGATCGAAGCCGACGCCTCCGGCGTGGTCGAGAAGCGCTTCGTCTCGAACCAGCAGCCGGTGGAGTACGGCGAGGCGCTCTACGGGATCAGGAAGAAGTAAGCCATGTTCAAGAAGCTGCTGGTCGCCAACCGCGGCGAAATCGCCCTGCGCGTGATCGCCGCCTGCAAGGATCTGGGGATCCGCACCGTGGCCGTCTACTCGGAGGCCGACCGCGGCGCCCTGCACGCCCGCTTCGCCGACGAGGCCCTCTGCATCGGCCCCGCCAAGAGCGCCGACAGCTACCTGAATATTCCCGCCGTCATCAGCGCCGCCGAGATCACCGGCGCCGACGCCATCCATCCCGGCTACGGCTTCCTGAGCGAGAATCCCGGATTCGCCGAAGTCTGCGAGATGTCCAACATCACTTTCGTCGGGCCGAAGCCGTCGGTGACGCGCCTCATGGGCGACAAGGAACAGGCCCGGCGCGCCATGCGCGAGGCGGGGCTCCCGATCCTGCCCGGCTCCGACGGCCTGCTCAAGAACGAAGAGGATGCCCTGGCCGCGGCCCGCGAGATCGGCTACCCGGTGATTCTGAAGGCGGCGGCCGGCGGCGGCGGCCGCGGCATGCGCATCGCCCGCGAGCCTTCCGATCTGCCGATGCTGTTTCATCAGGCCCAGCACGAGGCGGCCGTCGCCTTCCATTGCGCCGATATATACCTCGAGAAATACATAGACCGGCCGCGGCACATCGAGTTTCAGGTGCTGGCCGATAACGAAGGCAACATCGTGGTGTTCGCCGAGCGGGAGTGCTCCATCCAGCGCCGACACCAGAAACTGGTGGAAGAGTCTCCCTCGCCCCGCGTCGACGCCGAGCTGCGCAGCCGCATGACCGCGCGGGTCTCGGCCGCCCTCCGTCGCGTCGGCTACACCAACGCCGGCACCGTCGAGTTCCTCATGGACCAGCGCGGCGAGCTCAACTTCATCGAGACCAACGCCCGCATCCAGGTCGAGCACCCCGTCACCGAGATGGTCGCCGGCGTCGACCTGGTGAAGGCTCAGATTCTGGTCGCCCTCGGCGAGCCCCTCTCCTCGGTGCTGCCCGAGTCGATTGACATTTGCGGCCACGCCATCGAGTGCCGCATCAACGCCGAGAATCCCCAGACCTTCGCCCCCTCGGCCGGCCGCATCTCGAAGTTCTACGCCCCCGGCATGACCGGCATCCGCGTCGACACCGCCGCTCACTCCGACTGCCCCGTCCATCCCTACTACGACTCGCTGGTCGCCAAGCTCATCGCCCATGGCCGCGACCGCACCGAGGCCATCACCCGCATGCAGCGGGCCCTCGACATGTTCGTCGTCGAAGGTATCCATACGACCATCCCGGTCCACCAGCGCATCATGGCCGACCCGGATTTCGTGCTCGGCAACTTCGACACCAACTACCTCGCCGATTTCCTGTTGGAGCGCGAAGTCGGCGCCGGGCGGTAGGATCTCGGCGCCATGTCGCCAGCACACTCCGGATTGTCAACGATCCGCGCATGAAAGCCGCCGTCTATAGCAGATACGGACCCCCGGACGTGGTCCAGATCCAGGACGTCGCAAAGCCGGCTCCCAAGGACCAAGAAGTCCTTGTCCGCATCCAGGCGACGACGGTTTCCGCGGGGGACTGGAGGATGAGAAAAGCCGACCCATTTTTCGTCGAGATTCATCAATGGTCTGTGGAGGCCAAAGAAGAGGAAAGTACTGGGGATGGAGTTCGCCGGAACGGTCGAGTCGGCGGGCAAGGCCGTGACGCGGTTCGCCGCCGGCGACCAGGTATTCGGGTCGACTGGGTTCAGCTTCGGCGCCCACGCGGAGTACGTATGGGAGCGCGAGGATCGCGCCCTGGCGATGAGGCCGGACAATGTGACGCCGGAGGAAGCCGCGGCGCTGTTATTCGGCGGGGTTTCGGCGTTGCACTTCCTCAGAAAAGGAAAGATTCAGGCCGGACAGAAAGTCCTCATCTACGGAGCGTCGGGGAGCGTCGGCACATTCGCCGTTCAACTGGCGAAGCACTTCGGCGCGCGCGTCACGGGCGTGTGCAGCACCGCCAATCTGGAGTTGGTGAAATCTCTCGGCGCTGACGAGGTCGTCGACTACACCAGGGAGGATTTCTCGCGAGCCGGCCGGGTCTATGACATGGTCTTCGACACGGTCGGCAAGAGCGGTTTCTCGCGCAGCCTGAAATCCCTTAAGCGAGGCGGTTTCTATGTTCGCGTCGGGGGTTCCGGACAACTGTCGTCGATTCTTGGAGACATGCTTCGAGGGATGTGGATTTCCATCACGGGCGCCGCAAAAGTCATTGGCGGGGTGGCGAGTCTCGCCGCCGGGGATCAGTCTTTTCTCATGGGGCTTGTCGCGGCCGGAAAGCTGAGGACGGTGATAGACAGGCGCTATTCACTGCACGAGATCGCCGAAGCTCACCGCTACGTGGAGGCCGGACACAAGAAAGGCAACGTGGTCGTCGTCCTCGAACCGACGAGCCACGTCGATGCGCGTGGTATTCCGGTCCGTGGTACTTGACACCGCCGTAAGTAAGACGATATCCTACCTCCATGAAGACCACCGTCTCCTCCAAGGGCCAGATCGTTCTGCCGGCAGAGTTCCGGCAGATGGACCGGGTCAAACCGGGGCAAGAGTTCAACGTCGAGCGTCTCGATCGTGGAGAATACCGCCTGGTGCGGCGGGCGGCTCCGCGGAACGCGGGCGCCATTGATTGGCTGCTCGCCTGTCCGCGGAAGGACTTCTTCGTTCCTATTGACTCTGAGTCGACGGATGCACTGTGAAGTACTTGGTCGACGCCAACGTTCTGAGCGAGCCGACCAAACCAACGCCCGATCCGCGTGTCATCACATGGCTTCGCGCGCATGAACCAGAGATCGCCGTTGATCCCGTCATTCTTGGAGAACTGCGATTCGGAATTCTCATTCTTCGCAAGGGAAGGAAGCGAACCGCCCTGGAACGCTGGTTCGACGCCGGCGTCGGGCGTCTCCACTGTCTGCCCTGGGACGCCGACACTGGCCTGAAATGGGCGGAACTGCTGGCGCGTCTTCGCGCAACCGGGAAAGCCATGCCGATCAAGGATAGTCTCATCGCGGCCACGGCGGTCGTCCACGGTCTGGCGGTCGCCACGCGAAACCGTGCTGATTTCGTGAACGCTGGCGTGCGCCTCGTCGATCCTTTCGTTGGTTAATTTCCACGAGCGTATCGATGGTGAACTTGGCCGTTTTCTTGTTCACCACGTCGCACACACGCGGGCGCGAGACCATCAGAATCTCGGCGGCCTCGGCCTTCCTTAAGTAATGTTTCGCAATCCAGACAGACAGCGCTTCCATCAGTTGCTGCTTCAGCAGCCGCGTGTCATTGATCTGCTTGCGAGACGCAGCCTGTAGACGTTTGGCCTCGTCCGGCGTAAAACCCAATTCCAGGAAGAGGTTTGCTCCCGACCGGCTTCGCTTTGTTCGCGCCGCTGCTGGCGCTGCTCGGCGTCTACGGCGTGGTGGCCTACGCCGCGCGGCAGCGGGAGCATGAGATCGCCGTGCGAATGGCCCTGGGCGCCGATGCCCGCGCGGTGGCCGCGCTGTTTCTGCGGCAGGGCGCCGTGATACTTCTGATCGGTATCACCGCCGGCGCCTTCGCCGCCCTCGCGATCACCCGGACGCTCGGGTCCCAGCTCCATGGCGTGCGTCCCGGCGATCCGCTGACCCTGCTGGCCGCCTCGGCGGCGCTGGCCGCGGCCGGGCTGGCGGCCATCTGGTGGCCGGCCCGGCGGGCCTCCCGCACCGATTCGGCCGTCGCGCTGCGCGAAGAGTGACGCCTACGGGGAGTTCGGCGGCGGCATCACGCTCGACTTCCGCGTCGTCTGCGGCATCTCGAACGCCCCCGGCTCCTCGGCCAGCGCGAGGCCCAGCGCCATCTCCGGAAAGTCTTCCATGCGGTACCGCCAGCCCGGGCCGAGCTGCTCGACCCTTCTGAGTATTGCTGCTGCCGGTGGGTAGTCGGGCGCCGCCTGCCGCAGCTTTTCGCCCCAGATCGCGAGGCGCGCCACCGACTGCACCAGCACCCCCAGCACGAAGCCCAGGCAGTCGACCGGCGGGTGCGGCAGGCTGACCAGCGCTCCCGAACCCTCCAGCGTTTCGACCGCCTCGCGGTAGCGTCCGAGGCGCGCCAGCGCGCAGGCCAAGCGCCCGCGGAAGATGTCCTGGTCCGGTTCTTCCTCGACCGCCGCCTGGTAGAGAAACACGGCCTCTTCGAGGCGCTCCTGTTTTTCGCGGATCAACCCGAGCAGGAACCGCGCCCGCCCCCGCACCAGCGCCAGGTCCTGCGAGTAGTGCCGGTGATCGTCGGAAATCACCGGCGGCTCGCGCAGCGCCGCATGCAGTTCCGCTTCCGCCGCCGCGAAGTCGCCTGCCGCGGCCAGCGCGCGGGCGTGAAGATACCGCAGCATCGGCGATTCCCCCCACCGCCCTAGCAGCTCGCCGGCCGTCTTCGCCGAATCCGCGTACCGCCCGACGTCGTTGAGCAGACGCGCGTACTCGGCCAGGCCCGCCAGGATCCACGGCGCCTGCGGCAGCGCCTCCGGCCACTCGCGCCGGACGAAGGAAGCGAACTGCTCGTAGCGCCGCAGCAGCTCCTGGTCGGAGGCTAGATTGGCGTAGTGATACAGATAGTGCGACCGCATCAGAGGCCCTTGCGCCTCGGCCTCCGCCAGCGCCAGCTCGACGAGCCGCGCGTTGCGCGCCCGCTTTTGCTTTTCCGCGAACACCGCCGGCTCATAGCCGTAGTGATACACGGTGGCGTCGATCACCCGCGTGCGCGTCTCCGCCAGCCCCTGCACCATCTGCTCGTGGATCCGCCCGATGTAGCGCATCGCCGGCGTCCGCCGGTAGAGGCGGCAGCTCAGCCACTCCCGCCCGCAGGGCCGGCCGCCGTTCATGTTGACGAAGTGCAGCAGCCCGATGTCCCAGTCGCCGTCGCCGACCGCTTCCCGGATCGCCGACCCGGCCTTGCCGTCGAGCCGCTCGTCGGCGTCCAGCGCCAGGATCCACTCGCCGCTCGAGGCGGCCAGGGCCTGATTGCGCGCCGCCGCGAAGTCGTCCTGCCAGGACCGCTCGATCACCCGCGCGCCGAACTTCTCCGCAATCGCGACCGTGGAATCGGCTGAGCCCGTGTCGACCACCACAATCTCGTCCGCCGCCCCACGCGCCGACTCCAGACACGCCGGCAGAAACGACTCCTCGTCCTTGACGATCATGCAGAGGCTGATTTTCGAGGCGGACACGGATCCACTGACTGCCATCGGCCGCCGCGCCGCGCTCCTGTAGGGAACGCCGCCTGTCGATATCCCCGGCATGGGCAAGGGACCGGCGGGGCTCGAGGAGGCCGTCGCCCATCACCGCGCCGGCCGCCTCCAGCAGGCCGGGAAAATCTACCGCCGGCTGCTGGTCCGCAATCCGGCTCACGCCGACGCGCTGCATTTGCTCGGCCTGCTCAGCTATCAGAGCGGGCAGAGCGAAAAGGCCGTCGAGCTGATCCGCGAGGCCATCCGCAGCGGCCCGGGCCAGCCAACCTATTACAACAACCTGGGGCAGATCCTCCTCGGCCAGCGCCGCCCGGCCGAGGCCGCCGAGTGCTTTCAGGAGGTCCTGCGACGCCGTCCCGACGACGTCGACGCCTACATCCGACTAGGCACTAGTTACTGCCAGATGGCCCGGCCCGCCGACGGCGCCGCCAGCTTCCGTCAGGCCCTCCTGCACAAGCCCGACTCGGTCGAGGCCCTCACCAACCTCGGCCACGCCCTCCGCCTACAAGGACAATTCGCCGATGCCGTAGCCGCGCTCCGCAAAGCCCTGGCCCTCCGGCCGGACAGCCCCGAGGCCCTCTGCAACCTCTTCGGCGCCCTCGAGCAACAGGGCGATCACGCCCAGGCCGACGCCGTCGGCAGCGAGGTGCTGCGCCTCCACCCGGAGATGGCCGAGGCCCACCACAACCTCGGCACCCTGCGACGACTCCAGGGACGCCTCGTCGAAGCCGAAACGCTCTTCCGCGAAGCCCTCGCCCGCAAGCCGAACTGGGCGGAGTCCCACCGCGGCCTCGGCGTCGCGCTGCTCGAGCAGGGACGACCCGAAGACGCCGCGGAGGCCTTCGCGCGCTCCCTCGAGCTCGAGCCCGATCACGCCGCCGCCCACTCCAACCGCCTCCTTTGCCTCCATTATCGAACCTGCGATCCGCAAGCCCTGTTCGACGAACACCGCCACTGGAACGAGCGCCACGCCGCCCCGCTGGCCGCCGCCGCGCGCCCGCACACCAATGACCCCGACCCCGAGCGCCCCCTGCGCATCGGCTATCTCTCGCCGGACCTCCGCGCCCACCCCGTGGCGTTTTTCTTCGGCCCCCTGCTGATCGCCCACGACCGCCGGCAGTTTCTCACCTATTGCTACGCCAATCTCCCGCAGCCCGACGCCGTCACTCGCCGGCTCCAGGATCTGGTCGGCGCCTGGCGCGACATCCGCTGGATGCGAGACGACGAGGTCGCCGAGCAGATCCGCGCCGACCGCATCGACATCCTGGTGGATCTCGCCGGCCACACCGGCGACAACCGCCTCCCCGTCTTCGCCCGCCGGCCCGCGCCCATTCAGGTGACCTACCTCGGCTACCCCGACACGACGGGCCTGGCCGCCGTCGACTACCGCTTCACCGACGCCTGGGCCGACCCGCCCGGCGAAACCGACCCCCTCCACACCGAGGAGCTGATCCGCTTGGCCGCAGGCTTCAATGCCTACCAGCCGGTGGTAGATGCGCCCCCGGTGAGCGAGCTGCCCGCCCTCGCCGCCGGCGTCTTCACCTTCGGCTCCTTCAACAACCTCGCCAAGGTCGGCCCGGAAGCCGTCGTCGCCTGGGCGGCGATCCTGCGCGCCACCCCCGGCTCTCGGCTCGCCCTCAAAGCCAAGGCCCTCGGCGACGCCGCCACTCGCGAGCGGGTCCACGCCCGGTTCGCCGAACACGGCATCCCGCCCGAGCGGCTCCTGCTCCTCCCGCCCGTCCCCAGCGACGCCCACCTCGGCGCCTACGCCCAGATCGACCTCGCCCTCGACACCTTCCCCTACAACGGTACAACCACTACCTGCGAGGCCCTCTGGATGGGCGTCCCCGTCGTGACCCTGGCCGGCCGCGCGCACGCCTCCCGCGTCGGCGCCAGCATCCTTTCCCGCCTCGACCTCCCCGCTTGCATCGCCGAAACGCCGGAGTCCTACGTCGAATCCGCCGTTCGCCTCGCCCGCGACACCGCGCGGCTCCGCGGCCTCCGCGCCGGAATGCGCGAGCGAATGGCCCGCTCCCCCCTCACCGACAACGTGCGCCTCGCCCGTGAAATCGAGCAGGCCTACCGGCAGATGTGGCGCCGCTGGTCGACGCGTCAGGCCGCCGCCCGCCGCGCCGCCCCCCAACCGCCGCCGGCGAGCGCCGAAGAACTACGCCGCAAAGTCGCCGGCTTCCCCTTTTGGTATCACCGCATCGAGCTTCCCGGCGGCGTCGTCACGCCGGGCCCCGCGCCTATTAATAAGGACGCCTACAAGATTCCCGCCGACCTCGCCGGCAAGCGCGTCCTCGACGTCGGCGCCTGGGACGGCTTCTGGTCTTTCGAAGCCCTCCGCCGCGGCGCGCGCCAGGTCGTCGCCATCGACGATTTCTCCGATCTCCTCGGCCGCCTCGACCGCTCCCAGCGCCGCGCTTGGGAAGCCTTCGACCTCTGCCGCGACGCCTTCGGCTACGACCAGGAGCGCTGCCGCCGCCTGGAGCTCTCCGTCTACGACGTCAGCGAAGACCGCCTCGGCCGCTTCGATGTCGTCTTCTGCTTCGGGACGCTCTACCACCTCCGACACCCGCTGCTCGCCCTCGACCGCTTGGCCGCGGTCTGCGACGGCGAAATCTGCGTCGAGTCGGCGATCCTCGACGACTACAGCCCCTACCGCGGCGGCCTCGGCCACGGCTACCCCGGCGGCCAGATGGTCGCGGAGTTTTACCCCGACGCGCAGTACGGCGACAATCCCACCAACTGGTGGGCTCCCACGCTCGCCTGCCTCGGGCACCTGGTCCGCGCCGCCGGCTTCCGCGACGTCACCGCCTGGAAGCTCACCGACCAGCCGCCGCGCCACGTCAGCTACTGCCGCGGCTTTGCGAAGGGCGTCAAAACGCGGTAGAATAGCTGAGAGGTATGGGCGCCCCGGTCATCTCCGTTTTGTCCCTGCTCCTGGCCGTGGCGGCGGCCGCCGCCCCGCAGGGCAAAAGCCAAGCCAAGGGCAAGCGCGACAGCGCCGCCGCCGTGACCGTGACCATCTTCGCCGCCCAAGACCGCCGCCTCATTGTGTCTTACTACAAGGGTCAGCCGTCGGGGTTGCCGCCCGGCCTGGCCAAGCGCGACGAGCTGCCGCCGGGCCTCGAAAAACAACTCCGCCGCAACGGCCGCCTGCCGCCCGGCCTCGACAAGCGCATCGCGGGGTTCCCCATCGAGCTCGAGCGCAAACTGCCTCCGCTCCCCGCCGGCGCCCGCCGCGGTATGATCGGCGGCCGCGCCGTGATCTACAACCCGACTACCTCGGTTGTGTTGGACGTGTTCGTCGTTTTCTAAACACTGGTGTCGCCGGGGCCGCTACCCGCCCATGGTCCGCTTCAAATCACGTCTGCCGTGCAGCACGCGCACGACTTGAAGGGGCTTCGTGTCCGGTCGGTAAACGACTATGTAGTTGCGGTATTTCGGTACCGTCCAGAAGCGGACCGGGAGCTTGGTCAGCTCCGGGCGGGCGCGTCCACGCAGCGGAAACCTGGCGAGGCTCTCAAAGGTGTCGAAGATCTGCGCTTCCACCCGGTCTGCTGCTTCTGAGCTGTCTTGGGCTATGAAGGTCCAGATGTTCGTCGAGATCTTCGAGCGCATCCGGCGTGAGCCGGTACGCGGCCATTAAGGCTGACGCCTGGCTTCCCGCCGTTCCTGCAAGGCGTGCCGAGCTTCATCCCCGTCGACGAGATCGCCGCGCGACGCCTGCTCAAAACCGTGCTCCACCTGGGCGGCGATCGCCGCACGGTTCTCCGCCAGCCATTCTTCCTGCTCATGGAGCATCTCCACGGCGCGCGCCACGAATTCCTCGACCGACCCGTAGGAGCCCCGTTGTACGTCCTTCTGGACAAGCGCTTCCAGTTCGGGCTTGAGTTGAATCGTCACCAGCCTTGTTGTCCTTCTCTGTTCCTCTCTAGCTTACGGACCCCAGTCGGCCGCCGTCAAGCCGGCCGCGCCGCGCGCCACCGCAGCCACCTCAGCCCGTACCCCTTGCGCGCCGCCAGCTCCAGCAGGTTCGCCACAAGCGCCAGCGCCAGCAGTCCCGGCCACAGCTCCAGCGTCGTCTCGACCGTCCGCCCGCCGGCCTCGAAGGCCTGCTGCGGCGTCGGGTTGAAGCGCCCGCCGGTCGACTGCGCCACCTGGCGCAGCAGCTCGGCGTTCGACCCAAACTGCGCCAGCTCCGCTTCCTCCTGGTAATATCCAATCTCCGGAAATCCTTCCGCGTCCGGCGACGGCCGGATGCGAAACATCCCCTGGCGGCCCTCGATCGGGACGCGCGCCTCGTAGCTGGCCGCGGCGACGCGCTGGAGCGGCGCCGCCTTGCGGAAGCCGTCGGGCCCCACCGCGTACACTTCCTCCGGCGCCGCCGCCGCCCCGCCCGCGAACCGGTACCGCGCCACGATCTGGCCGTTGGCGGCGTCGAATTCCGCCGACGATTCGCCGGCCGCCGCCCGCGGCAGCAGGTCGCGCAGCAGGTTGGTCCAGAAACGGTCGTAGCCCGGCCACGCCACCCAGTTCACCGCCCAGCGCGCTTTGGCGTCGGAGGCGAACACCGCCGCCCGCCCCAGCCCGTATTGCCACCGCGCCAGCAGCGGATCCTTCTCGTCGACTTCGAGAATCGTCTCCGCCTGCGGTTTGGCGACGAACTTGAGATACCCCAGCAGCGGCGGCGCCTGCTCCATGCCGGCGCCTTCCAGAATCTCCGCCGGCCGCGCCACCGCCACCTGCGCCGGCTTCTCCACCGCCGACGAGCCGGTGTGCTCGCGCACGTCGCGCAACAAAAGCTGCTCGAGCGCCCCCAGCTCCAGCACGAAATACGACTTGCCCTTGGCCAGGGCCGCTACCTTGTCCAAGTAGGCACGGTTGACGTCCTGTCCCAGCCCCACTGTCGAAATGGTGACCTTGGCGCTGGCCGCTTCTTTGGCCAAGGCCATGCTGTCGCCCTCCTCCGAGATGCCGTCGGTCAGCAGCACGATGTGCCGGTAGATCGCCTTGGTCCGCCGGATCTGCCGGAACCCCTCGCCCAGCGCCGGCGCGATCTGCGTGCCGCCGTCGGGCGTGATGCCCGCGATGATCCGCTTCAGTTGCGCCGGGTTGTCGGCTTTGCGCACCGGCACCGCCCACTGAAAGGAGTTGTCGAAGATCAGGATGCCGACCTGGTCGATGGGACGAAGATTGTCGACCACGCCGATCGCCGATAGGCGCGCCAGCTCCATCTTCTTGCCTTCCATCGACGACGACTTGTCCATGATCAGCACGACCGCGGTGCCCTCCGGCGTGCGCGGCGGCGCCAGTCGCGCCGGCAGCATCCGCTCCACGAGGTCCTCCTCGCCCGGCTTGCGCTCCACGTAGACGTTGCGCTCGCCGGCGATCAGCGCGAATCCGCCTCCTTCCTGGACATAGTCCTCGACCTGCCTCTTTTGCGCGACAGACCAGGACTCCAGGTCGTGGTTGTCGGCGAGCAGCAGCTGGTAGGGGCGAAGGTCGCCGGGCAGCGCGCCCGTCGAGGCGGTGACCTCGAAGCGCGCGGCGTCGAGCGTCTGGCGCAGGTGCCGCGTGGTCTCGGCGGGCTCCGCCGTGATCCAAAGCGCGCGCGGCCGGCGCAGCGCCACCACCCGGTCGAAGCGGGCCTGGCCGAGGCCGGCCGCCGAAACCGCGCCGCTCACCAGCGTCGCCCCCTCGGCGTCGATCTGCGCCCGAACGCGCAGCGTGCTCTGGCCCTCCGCCAGGCGGATCTGCGCGCCGCCGATGCGTTTCCCTTCGGCGGTCACCTCGATCGAGGCCGCCGCTGCCCGCGGACTCGTCACCACCATTTCGATCGGAAACTTTTCGCCCGTGAACGCCTGCCCCGCGATTGACACCGAGTCCACGCGCAGAGCTGGGCGCGGCGTTCCTTCGAGCGCCACCGTGTCGACCGGCACGCCCAGCAGATGCGCTTGATAGAGGGCGCGCTCCACGCTGCCGTGCGTCGCCAGGCCGTCGGAGGCGACCAGCAGCCGCGGCACGCGGCCCTCGGGCAGCGCGCTGAGCGCCGCGCGGATCCCCGCCTCGAGATTGGTTGCCCGGCCCTCGCTGCCGAGCGGCGCGCGCCCCGCGGCCTGGTCCGGCGGCAGGCGCTGCGCCTCGCCCGCGAAGCCTATTATCTGGAGGCTATGACGGCCGCGCGCGGCGGCCAGGCTCCCCGCCAGGTCCGCCTGCTTCCGCAGGTCCTCGCCCGGCACGCTGGCCGAGGTGTCGGCCAGCATGGCCAGCGCCACACGCTCTTCGAAAACACTCAGCCGCGGCTGCGCCAGCGCCGTCACCACCAGCGCCGCCACCAGCGCCTTCAGGATCAGCCCGCCCCGCCGATGCGTCTGGCGCCATTCCCACGCCGCCCAAACTGCCACCACGGCTAGCAGCGGCAGGACCCACGGGCGGAGAAAGATCACCGCCCCACCTCCACGCCGGTGGCCACGCATTCCCACGCCGCCAGCAGCCTCAACGTTTCCGGACGCGCCAAGATCACGAGCGCGCCTCCGACGCGGCGACGGATTCCCGCTCCGGCTCGCGGTCGAGGTCCAGTGTTTCGAGACTTCGCGGCGCGGAGGGCGCGGCCACCCCGGGGCGCCGGCCGAACAGCATCCACTCCGCCAGCAAGCCGATCGCCGCCGCCAGCGCCAGCCACGGCCACAGCTCCGGCGGCACGTGGGTCGCAATACTAGGCGGCGGCACGCCCCGCCGCGCGCCCGCTGGCGGCGTCCAGCGCGCCTCGCCGACCTCCGGCAGGTCGAGCGAGTAGACCCACTCCCGTCCCGGCGCCGTCACGCGCACCTCGCCCGCGCGCCCCGCGAAAAACCGCAGCCGGTCGTCGAGCAGCGTGAACGGCAGCCCCGGCATCTGCCGCGAGTCGAGCTCGATCTGCTCCCGGCGCGTTCCCGCCGGAACCCCGAGCTCCACCAGCCCCGGAGCGGAAGCGCGGACCTCGACGGCGCGGAACAACTCCGGCGAGAGCCACCGGACCAGGTTCGCGAACAGCAGCGGAATGGCGAGCTGATTCTCGGCGCCGCCCTCCAGCGGGTGAAACCCGAACCGAACGGAGCGCCGCGCGCCGGCCGTCGACGCCACAACGAGCGGCCCTTCGTCGGATTCCGCGATGGCCGTTTCGCCCGCCGCCGTCCCCAGCACCGCGGCGCGATCCAGGCGCAGGTCGCGGTTGTGCAGCCCGGCCGCCAGCGGATGCGTCGCGCTCCAGCGCCGCAGCAGAATTCTCTGCCGCGCCAGCGTCGCCGGCGGCGCGATCCACACCGCATCCGCCTCCGGCGCGGCCGCCGGGACAAAACCATCCAGGATCACGAGCCGGCCGGCCGCCCCGGGCGCCGCGTATTCCGCCGGCCGCCGGAACTGCGGATCGACGAACCGCGTCGATGTCAGCAGCGCCTGCCACAACGCGGGTCGTTCCGTGAACACTTCGACGCGAAGCGGCGCCAGGCGCGGCAGCTCGATGGCGGCGCGGTTATCGGCGCGGAAGTCGTCGCGTGAGTCGATCGCCGCTTCGAGGGCGCCGCCCGCCGCCGAGCGCGTCTCGAAGGCGGCCTCGCCCGCCGCCCGTGGCCCCAGGGTGAGGGTTCGCGCCGCCAACCGCGTTCCGCCCAGCGTCAGCGCCAGCGCTACGCGGCGCGCCACTGTGCCGTAGTTATACAGTCCGACCTCGATGTCCCACGCCAGCGGGTCCGCCGCCGACCGCCGCGCCGAGAGCTTCCGGATCCCGCAGTTGTCCGGCTCCGCCCCCAGCAGGATCGTCCGCAGCGTCGAGGCGTCGGCGCCCGCCGCGCGCTCCAGGTCCGCGGGGGACGCCCGGCCGCTGCCGATTACTGCTACCTCGCCCGGCCGCGTCGACGCCAGCCGCTGCGCCGCGCGCGCCAGCTCCAGCGCCGGGGAAAGCTCGAGCCCCGTCGAGGCCGGCTGCGTGGCCCGGATCGCCCGCTCCAGCTCCCGCCGGTTCCGCGTGAAACCCGTCAGCGGCGTCGCCAGCCCGTCCGCCCGCACCAGCAGAACCCGGTCGCTCGCCGGCACCGCCCGCAGGTAGTCGAGCGCCGCGCCTTGCGCCGCGCGCATCAACGTCGCGCCATCCGCCCCCGGCGCCGCCGCGTTCATCCACGCCGAAGCTTCCAGGATCAGCACGTGGTCGCGGCCCGTCTCGCCCCGGCCGCCGAGCTCCGGCTCGGCGATCGCCGCCAGCAGCAGCGCCAGGCAGGCCAGCTGCATGGCGAGCGACCACGGCTGCTGGATCTTCTTGCGCCGCGTGAACACCGGCGCCTGCGCCACGCGCGCGAAAAACCGCAGCGTCGAGACGATCTGCCGCCGCCGCGATCGGTCGTAGAAGTACAGAGCGACGACCGCCGCCGCCGCCGGCAAGAAGATCGCCAGCAGCTGCCCTAGGGTCAGATTCAAGAGCGCCATCGGCCCGCCTCACCTCCACACGAGGGCCGCCGACCGTACCGCGGCCCCGAGGATGGCCTCCTCGGCCGGAAGGGTCCGTCCCGGCGACCATCGCCGGCGCGGCAGATGAGCGCCATTACCTGCCTCATCTCAACCCGATGGCCGCCGACCGTACCAGCGGCCTCGATCCCCAGGGCAGTTTCCTGAGCGCCATTGCCCGCCTCACCTCCACCCGAAGACCGCTGACTGGACCAGCGGTCCGAAAATCGCTTCCGCCGCCGGCTGCTCGGTCTCGAGCGGAACGTAGCGGCCACGGTTCCGCAGCGCCAGCCGCTGCAAGCCCTCGCAGAACCCCTTGTAAGCTTCCTCGTAGGCTTCGGCGGCGCGATCATCGAGCTCGAAGTGGCGTCCCAGGGCGCTCTCCGCGTCCACCAGCTCGAACTCGCCGCGCCACGGGGGCCTGCGGTCGTCCGGCCCGGCCACGTGCACCAGCAGCAGCTCGTGCCCGAAATCCGCCAGGTGCTGGAGCGGCCTCTCGCAGCCGGCTGGGGTGTCGTCGAGAAAATCGGAAATGACGACGAGCACGCCGCGCGGCGCGCTGCCGGAGAGAAACTGCCGCGCCACGGCGTGAAAGTCCGAGCGGCCGCCGGTCTCGAGTCCGGTCAAAAAATGCATCGCCGGCGCGAAGCGGTGCCGGCCGCCTTGCGCCGTCGCGCTTTCCGCCAGCGAGTCGCCGAACGGCTGCAGCACGATGGTGTCCAGCCGCACCAGCCCCACGTAACACAACGCCGCCGCCAGCCGGCAGGCGTAGGCGAACTTCGGCTCGCCCGCCCCGGCCGAGGCGCCGCAGGCCATCGATTCGCTGGTGTCGAGGAAGATCCGCACTGGAACGCGCGGCTCGATCTGGAACATTTTCAGAAACAACCGTTCCAGCCGCATGTACGCCCGCCAGTTGACGCTGCGCACGTCGTCGCCGGGATGAAACAGGCGATGGTCGAGAAACTCCTGGCCCGGCCCGGCGAACCGCGAGCGGTTGTGTCCCCCGAGCAGCCCGTTGAACGAGGTTTGCCACTTCACCGCCAGGCGCTCGAGCCGCTCCAGCGTCGCGCGGTCGATCAGCGGATTCGGTGCGCGCATGGTCCCCGGCCGCGGTTAGTGCTCACCCGCCAAAGTTGGCGGTCGCGGCAACGCTTGCCGAGCCGCGACCAAAGGGAGCGGTTTCCCGCGCAAGTTTGCACTAGTGCGTCCGCGCCGGCGTCGGGATGGCGGCCAGAATCTCCGTCAGAATCGAGTCCGGCGTCTTGCCCTCGGCGTGCGCGTCGAAGTTGAGGATAATGCGGTGGCGTAGGCAGGGCAGCGCCAGCTCGCTGAGATCGTCGATCGACGCGTTCCAGCGCCCGCGCATCAGCGCCAGCACGCGCCCGCCCAGGATCAGCGCCTGCGCGCCGCGCGGCGAGCTGCCGTACCGGATATATCGCTTCGCCAGCGCGTGCGCCTCGGCTTGTTCGGGCTGCGTGGCCAAAACCAGCGAGGTCGCGAAGTCGCGAACGTGCGGCGCCACCAGCACTTCGCGCGCCGCCCGCCGCACCTCGAGGATTTGCGCCCGATCCACCACCCGCTCGATCTGCGGCTGCGACGCCGCCATGGTCCGCTGCACGATCAGGTCGAGCTCCTGGCGCGTCGGATACCGCACCAGGATCTTCATCAGGAAGCGGTCGAGCTGCGCTTCCGGCAGCGGGTAGGTGCCCTCCATCTCCAGCGGATTCTGCGTGGCCATCACCAGGAACGGATCCTCGAGCTCGTGCGTCACCGTCCCCGACGTCACGGTGCGCTCCTGCATGGCCTCCAGCAGCGCCGACTGCGTCTTGGGCGTCGCCCGGTTGATCTCGTCGGCCAGCACCAGGTGCGCGAAAACCGGCCCCGACTGGAAGCGCAGGTTCTTGATCCCGTTGCCGTCGGTCTCCATGATCATGCTGCCCACGATGTCGGCCGGCATCAGGTCCGGCGTGAACTGGATCCGCGAATACTTGAGCTGCAACGCGCGGCTCAGCGTCCGCAGCAGCGTCGTCTTGCCGAGGCCCGGCACGCCTTCCAGCAATACATGCCCGCCGGCCAGCAGCGCGATCAGCACGCCGTCGACCACCTCCTGGTGGCCGACGATCAGCTTGCCGATCTCGCGGCGGACCACGTCGATCTGTTGCGATGCCTGGGGAAGGGAAGGATCCGAGGATGTCACGGTGCTTGTTTTTTGGACGCCTGGCGAACCTTTTCGAAGTATTCTTTCACGTACGACTGATAGGCGAGCGGGATCTGGTCGCGGCTCACCTCGCCGCCGGAGTCGGCGTGCCGCGCCTGCCTCTGCTCGAGCGGCGTGCGCAGCGTCTGCGGCCCCGGCTGCGTCTCGACGGTGATCTCGCCGCTCATGGCGGCGAGGCGGCGTCCGTACAGCTCGCTGAGCTTTCCGAGCGCTTCGAGCTGGCGCGCCTCGCGCAGCCGCTTGTCGCCCTCGGTGTTGCCCGCGCCCTGGCCCTTGTCGGCGTCGGAGCCGCCTTCGCCGCTCTTGCCCGCGTTCTGCCCGTCCGACTGCTGGCCGCCGGCCTTGTTCGACGCCTCGCCCGACTGCCCGCTCTCGGCGCCGTCCTTGCCGTCGCCCTGCGGCTGGCCTTCGCCGGGGTTCCCGTCGCCGTTCGGCTCGCCCTTCTCGGCGGCGTCGCCCGCGGCAGCCGCCGCCGACTGCTGCTTCCCCTCGCCCTGCGACTTCTGCCCCAGCTTCCCGAGCATTTTGCTGAGCGCGTCGCGCAGCTTGTTCATCAGGCTGTTGGGATCGTCGGAGCCGGCGTTGGCTTCTTTTTCCGGACCGTCCTTCGCGCCGTTGGCGTCGTCCTTGCCTGGCGCCTTGGGAAGGCCCTTGCGCGCGTCGCGCTCCAGCATGTCTTCGTAAGACTGTATGGGCTCCTCGCCGGCGTCCGACGGCAGCGGGTCGCCCCACTCGTCTCCCGGCGTGAGGCCTTCGCCCTTGGCCGCCGGATCGCGCTGCCGCTGATCGCCCTCGGCGGGGCCGTTGGTGGTTTCCTCCGGACGCCCGTCACCGGCGCGCCGCTGCGCGGCTTGCTCGTCGGCGCCGTTCGCGCCCTCGTTCTTCTGAGCCTGCTCGCGCGGTTGCTGCTCGGCCAGTTGGCCCGCGGCGTCCTCGCCGCGAATCGCGCGCAGCGCCAGCTCCGGCAACGACGCCTCGAGCCGCAGCGGTTTCTCGAGCCACCAGCGCATCGTCAGCAGCGCCGCGGCCAGCAGCGCCATCGCCGCCAGCGCGTACCCGGAGCGCGGCACGGTGAACGGAAACGCCGACTCCGGCTCGAGCGTCGCCGCCAGCCGCGTCGCCGCCCCCCGCTGCTCCACCGCCACCGGATGCGGTTCCTCGAGGAAGTAAACGGCCGTCGAGATCTGATCCTTGACATGAAGCCGCGCGTCGAGGATCTGCGAAACCCGGTACGAACTGGGCCGCGCGCGCCACCAGCGCCAGCCGGCCGCCGCGACGCCGCCGAGCGCGATCCCGGCCACCAGCGGCGCCGGAAACCACGTCCGGCCCAGCAGCAGCAACAGCGCCAGCCCCGCCACTGTTACGGCCGCCGCCAGCGTGGCCTCGGCCAGCGCCTGGTTGGCGCGGCACCGCCGCCGCGCGCGGTCTACCGCCGCGGTGAGTGGATTCGCTTCCCGGCCCTGCCCGTTCACGCCATGGCCTCCCATACCGCCATTATAGCGGCATATGGTATCAGATTCCGGCCGGGCCGCCGGGGAACCAAAAATTCTCCCAATAGTGGCTATCGGAGGCCGGAACATTCCTCTAGGGTTTTGTTCGATTTACGGGACCGCCCCGGAGCCAGCCCTCGCGGACGGCTTTCTCCTGGGGGCTGGCGCGCGGATTCTCCCGGATGCGATACGCCGTTCGGAGCACGGAGTCCGGGACGGCCGCAACGGTGAGCGTCCGGCCGGCGCGCTCCAACTCCACCTCGACCTTCGCGCCGGGCGCCAGAGCGAGGCTTTCGAGATCCGCCCCCAGGTCGCGGCCCAGCGGCTGCCGATTGATCGACACGATGCGGTCGCCCACCTGGATGCCGGCCTTTTCAGCCGCGCCGCCGCCATCGCGCTGCGTCACCACGCCGCGCTGCGGCCCCCCGGAAACCTCGAGACCGAGCGACGGCAAGGCGGCGGCGTCGGAAACCGCCTGGTAGCCGGCGTGCGCTAGGTACTGGTTCCACTCGATGGCCGCCGGCCGCCGCACCACCTGGTCGAAAAACTCCCGCAGGCTGCGCCCGGCCAGCTCCGAGGCGATCCGCTCGAGCCCCTCGGTGTCTTCGAAAAACCGCCCCTTCTGCGCGTACTCGGTATTAAGACGCCGCATCAGGTCGTCGAGGCTCCGGCGGTTCGAGGAGTGATGCCGGATCGCCAGGTCGAGCAGGTAGCCGGCCAGCTCGCCCTTGAGGTAGTAGGAAATGCTGCGGGCGCTGCGGCGATAGCCGGGGTAGCGCTCCAGCCAGGCGGCGATGGAGGACTCCTCGAGCGACTGCTCGAGGCGCGCCGGCGTCCGCTCGTAGCGCGTGATCGCGCCCTCCAGGCGCCGCAGGAAACCGGCGCGGTCGAGCAGCCCGGCGTGCCGTTGAATGTACGTTCCATAGGTAGAGGTGACGCCCTCGCTGAACCACAGCGACGGGGTGGGGTTCTCGCGCGTGTAGTCGATCGGCTCGAGCGACGCCGGACGGATGCGCTTGACGTTCCAGAGGTGAAAAAACTCGTGGGCCGTGATGCCCGAGAAATCGCAGTCGCGGCAGGGCCGCTGGTCGATGGCCGTGGAGTTGGCGTGCTCCATGCCCCCGCCGCCGCCCGGACGAAAGTGGTAGATGAAAGTGTAGGCGGGGAAGGGAACGTCCTGCATGATCTCGGCGCCCGCCGCGGCGACCTTCCGCGCGGTCTGCTCGAGGCGCGCCATGTCGTAGTCGGAGGCTTCGGCGTCGACGACCACCCGCACGCGCTTGCCGCCCAGCTCGAAGCTCGTTTCGGCGAACGCCGAAAGCTCCGCCGGAGAATCGACCAGCTCGTCGTAGTGCCGCGCCTGAAAGACGCCGTCGCGCTGGGGCAGCTCGAGCGCGATCTTCCATCCCATCGGAAGGTTGCGGAACGCCACCGTCATCGGCTGGCGCAGCGCGCCGGCCGGATACATCAGGATCTGCGCGAAGTTGAGAAAGACGTGGCGCTCCGACGCCGAGCAGCCGAACGGGCCCGGATTGTCCGCCAGGTATTGGTAAGTAATCCGGACGCGCTCGCCCGCCGCCTCGACGCGCCACCGCGATGGCGTGACCAGCCGCCAGCCGAGCGCCTCGCCGCCCGGCCGCGCCGCGCGGAAAGCGGTGACGTATTGCGCGAAATCCCGCACCTGGTAGGTGGCGTTCCAAACCGGCAGCTGGAACTCGCAGGCCGGCGGCGGACAGGCCGCCTCGACCACCACCGTCAGCGTGCGCGAGCTGGCCTGCTCGACGCGAATCTCGTAGCGGGTTTCCGCGACCGCCGGGATGGCGCAGGCGAGCAGGAGCAGGAGCGGGCGCATTCTTCGCTACTATACTAGCTCACGGAGAGGCGCAAATCTTGGTCAGTCTCTGCACCACTAACCCCGGCCCCCGCCCCCCAGCCCCCGACCCCCGCGCGGCCGAGCCGCGTTTGGTGGCGGCTCGGCCGCGCAAGGAGCGGCGATGAATCGACGAGAGTTTCTGCTCGCGGCCGGGGGCGCATCCGCCGCGCGGGCCGCCGACGGCGCGCTCTTCGAACCGCGCCAGCTCGATTTCCATTTCCACAGCGGCATGGAGCGCGACGCGCCGCTCAGCGAGTGGCTGGACGTGGCCGTCGCCGGCGGGCGCCGCTGCTTCCTGATGGTCGATCACCTGGAGCTCTACCGCCCCGGCGAGCGCCGCCACCGTGAGAACTACGCCGGCGACCCCGAGGGCCGCGCGCGCTTCGTCCACGACGTCGAGCGCATGAAGCAGCGCCGCGACGCGCTGGTCTTCAGCGGCTGGGAAGTCTTCGAGGGCGAGCTCGATACGGGAATCGAGTGGGACGCCATGCGCCAGGTCGAGGCCATCGGGTGGCACATCAGCCACCTGCGCGGCAAGCGCCCTCCCGACGGGGCGTTGCTGGTTCGCCGCGCGCGGCAAATCCGCGAGCTGCAAAAACAACTCCCCGTGCCGATGATCCTGCTGCATCCGTTCACGCCGCGCTTCTCCGGGCTGCGCCAGGGCCGCGATCCCCAGACGGTCGCCGCTGCCGACTATCAGTACTTTCGCGGCGACTCCCAGAAGGAGCTCATCGATCTCGCCGGCGGCGCGCCGCTCTACATCGAGCTCAACCACTCCTCGATGCGCGGTCCCTGGGAGAACCCGGTGCTGCGCGACGCCCTGGTCGCGGCGATCCGCCCGCTCGCCGAGGCGGGCCTCCAGTTCACCGCGGGGTCCGACAACCACACCCTGGCCAGCGTGCGCGGCGAGTACCGGCCCGAGATTTTCTGCGACGCTTGCGGAATCCGCGCGCCACAATTGAACGGCATCGTCAGGGAGCTGCTGGCGCGGCGGGCGATTCGGGACCTGACCAGGGATACTCGCCGCGGGCGGTGATCTCGGCCGGCCCCCGGAGGATCACTTCCCCGCGGTCGACCCAGCCGAGCTCGAGCCAGCCGGTTTCCGTGAGAACGCGAACCGGGCTGATGACGCGTCCCGCGAGGATGGCGGCGACGGCCGCCCCGGTCGAGCCGGTGCCGGAGCTGAGCGTGGCGCCCGCGCCGCGCTCCCAAAAGCGCGCTTCGATGGTGTGCGTGTCGCGCGCCCGCAAAAAAGAAACGTTGGTTCGCTCCGGAAAGCGCGGGTGATTCTCGATGTCGCGGCCGAGCGCTCTCCAGTCAAAGTCGAAGTCGTCGACGAGTAGGGCGCACTGCGGGTTGCCGACGTCGACGATCGTGACGCGGCGCGGCCCGAGCGAGGTTTCGAGCGGCGTCTCGACGTCTTCGGGACGCCAGCGCGGCCGCCCCATGTCCATCTCGAACAAAAAACGGTTCCCGCGGCGCTCGAGCAGGCGCAGGTTCTTGACGCCGGCGCGCGTTTCGATGGCCAGCCCTGGGCCGGCGTGTTTTTCCGCGATCAGCACGGCGGCGGCGCAGCGCGTGCCGTTGCCGGAGAGCGGCGCCTCGCTGCCGTCGGAGTTGAACAACCGGATGCGCGCCGGCCCGGTGAACACGATCAGCCCGTCGGCGCCGACGCCGCGGTGGCGGTCGCAAATCGAGCGGGCGAGCGCCGGCCAGTCCCGCTCCGGTGCGACCGCCGAATCCAGCACCAGCAGAAAATCGTTGCCGTCGCCGTGGGCCTTGAGGAACGAGATGGTCATCGGTTCCTTCGGTAGATCTCGATCACCGGCTCGCGCGGGGCCGAAAAAACCGCGACCTGCGCGGCCGGGCGCGCCTTGAGGAACGGGATGGTCATCGGTTCTTCCGGTAGATCTCGATCACCGGCTCGCGCGGGGCCGAAAAAACCGCGACCCGCGTCGCCAAACGCCCGTAACGGCTGGGGTTCGAGAGGTTGAAGGCCGTCGGGTCGTGCGAGTAGGTGACGATCCACCGCTCGCGCAGAAACAGGTCGGGCCGCGCCACCGCGGGGTAATACTGGAGCCGGTTGCCGTCGTGCAAGGTCTCGCGGAGCGGGATGCCGGCCGCCTGGTAGACCGCCAGCACGTCCCCGGAGGCGGTGAGGATGCCGTCGCCGCGCTCGTAGCGCTCGCGGAAAAACTGCGCCGCCTGCGCCGTCCAGGCCCGGCGGCCGCGGGAGTTGACCTCCGATTCCTTCCAGCAGATCCAGGACTCCGGCTGCGGCCGGAGAATCCAGCCGTAGAGCGAGAGCGCGAGCAGCGCGGCGGCCGCCGCGGCGCGGAGAATCGGCCGCGGCCAAACCGATACCAGCACGCCGAGGCCGGCGGCGCAGGCCGGCAGCGCCGCCAGGGCGTAGCGGGTGTTGTAGTAGGAGTAGGGAGGCAGCGACGGCAGGTAGAGCGGCGTCCCGCCGCCGTACAGGCTCAGGAGATAGAACGGCACGGGCGCCACGAGCAGCAGCAGGGGCCGCGCCGGTTTGCGGATCGCCGCGGCCAGCACCGCCGCCCCGCCGAGCCAGACGAGCGGCCGCCCCAGCGCGGTTTCCATCGCCACGCGGTAGTAGCGCCAGGCGTTCTCGAGATTGTGATCGGTCGGCGGGAGGTAGCCTTGGGCCAGCCCGCGGGCGTAGATGGCGCGCGCCGAGTGCTCGCCGCGGTAGAACTCGAGCCCATCACCGTAGCCGTAGAGATTGTGCGCCATCCAGTAGAGAGGTCCGAGACCAGCGACCAACACGAACAGGACCGCGCCCCGGCGCGAGCCCGCGGCCAGGAAGAACGCGGCCACCAGCGGGATCGCCAGCCAGCCTTCGTAGCGCGTCAGCGTAGCGGCCAGAACCGCCACGCCGGCGGCGCCGGCGCGCCAGAGGCGCGGCCGAGCCGGAAAGCTCGCGCAAAAATAAACCGCGGCGGTCAAGCACGCTAGCGACAGCGGCTCGGTCATGGGCGTCGACTGCAAGTAGAGCAGGTTGGGATTCAGGCTGAAAGCGGCGGCCGAAGCGGCGGCGGCGGCCCGGCTCGAAGTGGCGCGGCGAACGGCGGCGTAGAGAAACGAGGCGGCCAGCACGAACGACAGCGAGGCGGGGAGGGTCCCGGCCAATGCCGTGCGCCACAAGAAATCGTCGCGCACCAACGGCAGCATTAAGACGTGCGGCAGCGGCAGCCAGACCGTGCCGAGCTGCTCGTAGCCCGGCGTGCGCGAATCGACCGCCTTGCGCGCGATGTTGATGTGGGCGGCGGCGTCGCCGTAATAGAGCGTGTAGCCGCGGCGCTGGCAGAACCAGACGGACCCCGCGCTCACCGCCGCGGCGCAGACGCCGCAGATGACTACCTCGATCCAGATCCGCGGGCGCAGCGGCGCGGCCAACTAAAACTCCGTGAAGGCGCGAAACTCGCGGTAGCGGGCGTCGATTTCCTGGCGCGTGAGCCGCGCCAGCCGGCCGACGCCGAACTCTTCGCAGCAGAAGCTGCCGAGCACCGAGCCGTAGATCACCGCTTGCCGCAGCGCGGCGTGGTCGCCGGGATTCGCGCCGCAGCCGGCCAGGTATCCCATGAAGCCGCCGGCAAAGCTGTCGCCGGCGCCGGTCGGGTCGAAGACCGATTCGAGCAGAAACCCGGGGGCGATGAAGCAGCCGTCGCGGCGAAACAGCACCGCGCCGTACTCGCCGCGCTTGATGATGAGCGTCGACGGCCCCAGGTCGAGGATTTTTTCGGCGGCGCGCCGCAGATTCGATTCTCCCGACAACATCCGCGCCTCGCTGTCGTTGATCAGCAGGGCGTGCCAGCCTCGCAGGGTCTCGTCGAGCTCGGCGCGGTTCTCGCGGATCCACAGGTTCATGGTGTCCCCGCCGACCAGCCGCGCGCCGCCGAACTGGCGGCGGACCTGCGCCTGCAGCGCCGGCTGGATGTTGCCCAGAAACACGTAAGGGGTAGAGCGGTAGGACTCGGGCAGCTTGGGGTTGAAGCCGGCAAACACGTTCAGATCGGTGGTGAGGGTGGTGCGGTCGTTGAGGTCGTGCGAATAGACGCCGGCCCAGTAAAAGGTCTTGCCCGGGGCGCGCTCCAGGCCCTCCAGATCGATGTTGTGCCGGCGCAGCAGCTCGTAGTCGGCGGCGTCGAAGTCGTCGCCGACAACGGCGACCAGACGCACGGGGGTGAAAAAGCTCGCCGCGAGCGAGATGTAGGTGGCCGAGCCGCCCAGCGTCCGAGCGACTTTCCCGGCCGGCGTTTCGATGCCGTCGTAAGCCACCGAGCCGACCACCAGCAGGGACATGAAGGCACATTGTAGCGAAGCTGAAACCCCGGTCACAGCGATTGAAAAAAAATTTTCGCGGCGCAAAGTCTGCCGCGACAAGGGTTTAGGTTTTTTCGCCCCGCGTCTGCGAGCCGTGTTCGCTGGACACGCCCCATAGAATGACATAGGGGGTTTCAACGATGGAAAACAATCGGGAGTTTCACGCCGTCGCGGAGCTGTTCCCACTGCTGCGCGGCGCGGCGTTCGAGGAATTGGTTGCCGACATCCGGAACAACGGGCTGCGCGAGGAGATCCTGTGCGACGCCGAGGGGCGCATCCTCGACGGGCGGAACCGCTACCGGGCGTGTCTCGAAGCGGGCGTCGAGCCGCGCTTCACCACCTGGAAGGGCGCGCAGCCGCTGGCGGATCTGGCGCTGAGCCTGAATCTGCACCGGCGGCACCTCGACGAGTCGCAGCGGGCGCTGGTGGCGGCACGGCTGGCGAAGATGTTCGAGAAGGAATCGTCGAAGCGCAGGGGCGCACGAACCGACATGGTGGCAGATCTGCCACCAAGTCCGTTCGGGAAATCTCGTGCCAAGGCCGCGGCGGTTGTCAACGTCTCGCCGCGCCTGGTTTCCTGCGCCATTCGGGTCGTTCGCGAGGGCTGCCCGGAGCTGATCACGGCCGTCGAGTCCGGCGGGCTGGCCGTGACGCCGGCTGCCGCCCTCGCCGTGCTGCCGCACGATGAGCAGGCGAGGCTGGTGGCCGGCGGCGCAGCGCAGCTCGCCCGCAAGGTGAGGGAGCTGCGCGGGCGCCGCGCGGTGGTCCCGGCGCCGGTCGCGGCCCGGCCGTTCGGTGTCCTCTATCCGAGCGCCGCCCTGCCTTCGGCCGGCGGCGAGTTGACCGGCGGCCGGCCCGTCGCGCTGCTCTGGGTAACCGTCGATGCGGTCGACGACGCCGTCGCGGCGCTCCAGACCGGCGGTTTCCGTTACGCGTCAAGGGAGTGAGACGGCCGCAACAGCGTGCACCGCAGACTGGAGAATCGCCGGAAGTCGAGATCGGCCGTGACCCATTCGGCGCCGCATTCGATGGCCAGCGCCGCCAGGTAGGCGTCGGTCGTCAGGTTACCGGCGGCGCTCGCAGTCACGCACAACCTTTGGAAGATCTCCCAGTGACGGGCGCCAGGCATCAACGGAATCGCGCGCGGGTGGCGGCGGATCGCGTCGGTGAATGCGAACGCCTGCGGGAGCGGAGTCGGCGTCCGGTAAATGCGCGGATGGGTCACGATGCGCACGAAGGAGCCCAAGATGAATTCGCAGTAGGCGAAGGTGCGCGCGGTGTCCAGAAGGCGGCCCAGCCAAGCCCGGTAAAAGGCGTGGTGCGCGTTCTCGGGGCGGTGCGCGTTGACGTAGACGTTGACGTCGCAGAGGGTCATCGGCGCTTCTTGGATCTCCTCGCAAGGAAGCCATCCATCCGGTCCAGCAGGTCGCTGGTGTTATTGATGTCGACTCCTTCGTGCAGCCCGTCGCCTCCGAAAACGGGGAGCCTCGTTCGTCGGGGCGACGCTTTGGCCCTTTCCCGGGCCAGCAGGGCGAGCACCGCCTCCCGGATGAGCTCTGTGAGCGTGCGCCGGGTATCCAAGGCGTGTCGCTTGGCTTCGATCAGAAACTGGTCATCCAGCCGGATCGTGGTTCGCACCAAGCAAGGTTGACATATCGCTGCCGATATGTCAACCGGGAACCGCCGAGGATGGGCTTCGCCACTTCACCGTCACCCAGACTCTGACGGCCTTCCCCGCGCCGCTGCCAACGTTGTGAACTCCAGCAGCTCCAGGCTCGCAGCTCTCACCGAGCCCGGTTCTGCTCCGCCGATGCTCGCGAGGGCCAGCAGCGGGCGCGGCCTCCCGAAGAGCGTGACGCTTGGCTTCGATCGGAAAGCGTCCAGCCGCGCCGCCGCTTCACCGCTTCGAGCGCTACGATCCCTGGTCGTGGGGCACCACGACCGTGATGACGGCGAACGTCACGTTGCCGGCGTCGTCGGTGGCCTTGTAGGTGATCGTGTAGACCCGGTCGCCTGCGCCGGGACGGCGGGCGCGGAGCTGGAAGCTGAAGTCAGCGGTGTTGAAGGCGGCGCCGGCGATGTCGGCCGCGTCGTCGGCCGGGAAGTTGCTGACGATCGAGACCAGCTCGACGGCTACGCTCGAATCGCAGGTATCGCTGACCGTGTGCGCGACCGCCACGTCGATCATCTTGCCGTTGGGCGGCATCAGCATGTTCGGCGATGCTGAGACGCTCAGGCTGGGCGCGACCGTGTCGACCACCGTGATCGTCACGTTGGCCGGCGCGGAGTTCACCTGGCCGTCGTTGACCACCAGCGTGATCACGTGCGGGCCGAGCGAGGGCAGTGTCACGGTGAAGTTCGTTCCGCTACCGGTGGTGGCGCCGAACGACCAGCTATAGGTCAGCGGATCGCCGTCGGGATCCTGCGATCCCGCGCCGCTGAGCATTACTACGCGGCAGTTGGGCGGCGCGCCGGTGCACTCCAGCGTCTGGTTGGCCCCGGCGTTGGCTACCGGCGGCGTGTTGCCGATGCTGATCGGTGTCGTGACGTCGAAGGAGTTGTTGCTGGCGTCCATCACGCGGTAGGTGACGTAGTAGGTGCGGCCGGCGGAGCCGAGGTCCTTCTCGGCCTTGAGCTTGAAGACGCGGTCGTCGGTGTTGAACACCGCGTCCTGATAGTCGTCGCCGGCCGTGATCACCTGGTTGGAGGTGATAGAGAGGAGTTTCACGGTCGGCGCCGGGTCGCAGACATCATTGGCGGCGATCGTGGCGTTGATCTCGACCATGCGGCCGTCGGCCGGCGGGGCGATCGCGGGCGGTGAAAGCGAAACGGTCATCGACGGCGCGGTGGTGTCCTGCACGTTGATGACGACGGTATCGGTGGCAAAGAGGCTGCCGGTGTCGGTCACCGTAAGAGTTACCGTGGTCATACCCAGAGGCAGCGTGATCACGGGGCTGACGCCCGAGGCGCTCGAGCTGTTCCAGGTCCAGTTGAACGTCAGCGCCGCAAGCGCGTCTTCGGGATCCGAAGACCCCGAGCCGTTGAGGGTCACGGCGGTGCCCAAGGAGCTGGCGCACTCGACGGTCTGGTCGGGGCCGGCGTTGGCGGTGGGCTGCTGGTTGACGGCGCTCCCGATCTTGGCGACCCAGGCGTCCAGGGCGTTGCCGCCGTAGACGGTCTGATAGGCGCCCGCCGTGGTGGGGAACGTGCCGCCGGCGGTTTCGCCGGTGACGTAGATATCGCCGGAAGCCGAAACGGCCAGGTCGAAGGCGCGGTCGGTGAGGCTGCCGCCGAAGCGGCTCGAGAAGTCGCGGCTCGTGCCGGCGGCGTTCACTTTGGTCACCCAAGCCTCGGAGCTCGCGCCCACGTTGGGCAGCGGGTTAACCGCCGGGAACGTGGCGCCGGACAAGGTGAGGCCTCCGGCGTAGGCATTGCCCATTCCGTCGATGCTGATGGCGCGGCCTTCGTCGACCGCGGTTCCCCCGTTGTAGGTGGAGTAGATCAGCGCCGAGAGCGTGAGATTCATCTTGGTGATGAAGCCGTCGTTGACGCCGCCGCCGTAGACGGGCTGCACGGTGCTGGTGCTGGTTCCCGGAAAGGTCGAGGCGGTGGAGCTGGTGATTCCCGTAACGTAGACGCCGCTGGCGTCAAGGGCCAGATCCATGCCCTGGTCGGTAGGCGTGCCGCCCAGGAAAGTCGAGTAGACCAGCGACGTCGGTCCGGTGAGGGCGTCCGGGTCGAGCTTGGAGACGAAGGCGTCGGCCACGGTGGCGACGCCGGCCTTGGCGCCCTGAACCGGGGGCATCAGGCAGGTGATCCCGGGGCAGCCCGGCGTGATCGGGAAGCCCAACGAGCCAGTGAAACCGGTGACGTAAGGCTTGTCGGCCGAGTCGACGACGATGCCGCGGCCCTGGTCGTCGCTGGAACCTCCGAGATACGTCGAGTAGACCAGTTGGGCCGAGCCGCTGAGGGCGGGGTTGATCTTGGCGACGAAGACGTCGGGAACGCCGCTGCCGCCGAAGATCGCGTCGAAGGCGTTGGCGCTCAGCGGGAAGGTGGTCGCGTCTGAGGTCGTCCGGCCGGTGAGGTGCATGCTGCCGGCGGAGTCGACGGCGATGCCGAATCCATGGTCGGCGCCCGCGCCGCCGTAATAAGTGGAGTATTGCAGCACGCCGGCGCTGTCGAGCCGGGCCGCGAAAACGTCATCCCCGCCGTTGTGAGAGGCGTCGTAGGCGTTCATCGTCGGGAAGTTGGTGGACGCGGTGCGGCCGGTCAGGTAGATACTACCGCTGCCGTTAAGGACGATGCGCTCGCCCTGATCCGCGGCGTTGCCGCCGAGGATAGTCGTGAACAGCAACGACGTGCCGGTGGGGTTGAGCTTGGAGACGAAAGCATCGGCGCCGCCGCCGGCCGCGCCGCCGCCCGGGAAGTCGGCGGAGGCGGTCGTGCCGGTGACGTAGGCGTTGCCCGTCGAGTCGATGGTGATGCCGAAGGCCTGGTCGGTGAGGGAGCCGCCCAGGAAGGTCGAGTAGCTCAACGCCGGATCGATGACCAGCGGCTTCGAGCGGTCGTAGCGGGCGACTTCAAAACCGATCTGATTTTTTCCGGCGCGCACGTAGCGGCCGGGAAGGAGACGGCGGACGCCGCAGAACTCCTGGTAGACGACCGGCTTGTGCTGCACTATGTCGCCGCCGGAGGTTTGGAGCACCAGGTTGCCGCCCTCGTCGATGCGCAGGCCGGAGGCGCCCTCAAAGCCCAGGCGAATGCGGTTGGGATCGGCGCCGGGGGCGACCACAAAATCGTATTCGAGCAGGTTCTGGTTGCCGTAGTAGACCAGGTCGATGCCGGGGTAGACCGATTCGTAACGCACCTTCGCGAGGCTCGAAAGGCCGGTGCGCCAGCGGGCGGGATCGTTGCCGGTGAACGAGTGGGTCTTGCCGGGCAGCACGCCGAGGCCGGTGATTTCCGGGGCGCGGTTCGCGCCCAGCGGCCGCATGCGGACGACGCTGCGAATGGTCTTGCCGTTCTCTGTCTTGTTGAGAGACAGAACGGCCTCCGTGGGCGTCAGGAAGATCGTGTAGCCGAGGCCGCGGGACAGGAATTTGACGCGCGCGTCGGCCTGGCCGCTATTGGCCTCGAAGCGCAGCGGCGTCTTAGCGTAAACCTGGGTGATGCGGGCGGGGGCCGCGCCCAGCAAGGCGGGCAGCGTCAGCAGCAAGCCGGAAAAAACAGCTACTCGAACGTCTCGGTCGTCGGTGCTCATCGCGAACTCCTCGCACGCGCTGTTGACGACCAGGGAGGAAGACCGTCGACTCTTGGGGGGGGCGACCGATCTTCTGGGTTCAGTTTGCCCCGAACCGGTCTCTGCGCCTATCAGCGGTACTACCGCCGCGATGAGGAATTGTTCCTTAGTACTAAGGGAAGGCGGAACTGAGGGGTAGAGTGAATCCGACGTGCGTCCGGTGCGATAATCGAGGGCCTGGGGGCGATTATGAGGCTGCCTTTGGCACTGCTGGCGGCGTGCGCGGCGTGGGCGCAGACGCAGGAAGCCGGGCTGCGCGCCGGCGTGGCGCGGGTCGAGATCACGCCGTCGACGCTGGGGCCTATGTATGGGTACGCCAACCGCAAGTGCGGGCCGGCGGTGGGGACGCACGATCCGCTCTACGCCAAGGCGCTGGTGCTCGAGGCGGGCGAGTCGCGGCTGGCGATCGTGACGCTGGATCTGGGGAGCATCGTGTCGCAAAACTTGCGGCGCGAGGTCGCGGACAAGCTGGGGATTCCGGTGCTGCTGCTGGCGGCGTCACACACGCACTCGGCGCCGTCGTACCTGGCGCCGGCGGGGACGGGCGCGGGCTTGGCGCCGGCGTCGAGCGAGCCGCCGCCGTACCTGGTCGAGATCGAGGGAAAGATCTTCGGAGCGATCCGGCAGGCGGCTTCGTCGATGTTCGCGGCGCGGCTCGGGGTGGGCCGCGGCTCGCTCCAGCTCGGCTACAACCGGCTGCTGCTGCGCGACGACGGGCGGGCGCGGGCGGTGTTCGACAACCTGGAGCGGATTCCTTACGGCCCGGTGGACCCGGAGTTCACCGTGCTGCGCGTGGAGGATGAGACGGCCGCGCCGCGGGCCCTGGTCACGCACTACGCCTGCCACGCCGTGGTGATGGGGCCTACCAATTGCAAGTACTCTGCGGATTATCCGGGGGTGTTGCAGGCGAGGGTCGAGGCGGAGATCCCGGGCGCGCAGGCGATGTTCGTGCAGGGCGGCGCGGGCGACATCAACCCGCTGTTTCTCGCGCGCAAGGGCAACGAGGAGGAAGATTTCGCCGTGATGCAAAAGATGGGGACGCTGCTGGCGGCCGGCGTGGTCAAAACGGCTCGGACGGTGCGGGCGGCGCCGCCGGCGCGGGCCTCCATTCAGTCGGCCAGCGAAGTGCTGAAGTTCGGCCATCGCTGGGAGAAAGACCGCGCCGTCGAGGTGGGGATCACCACGGTGCTGATCAACGGCGAGATCGCCATCGCCGCCGTGCCGGGCGAGCCCCTGCACAAGCTGCAAACGCAGTGGAAAGCGCGCGCCGACGTGCCCTATCCTCTGTTTTACGGATACACATACAGCTCCGGCGGCGGCTGGCCGGGCTACATCCCGGACCTGCGGACGGCGGCCTCTGGCGGCTACGGCGCCGACGTGACGACGGTCATCGAGATCGGCGCGGGCGAGGCGATTATGGAACGGCACTTGATCCAGCTCTACCGGCTGCGCGGGATGTGGCGCGACAAGCCGGGGCTGCCGTGATAGATTCAGTGTTCGGCGGGAGGTGGCTCATGCGGACGTGGCGGATGCTCGCGGTTTTCGCGTTGTTGTGGCCGCTGGCGGCGGCGGATCTCGTGCCGGCGCGGCCCGAGGAAGTTGGCTTGTCGGCCGAGCGGCTGGGGCGGATCCGGACGGCGATGCAGAGGTACGTCGACCGCAGCGCCGTCCCGGGCGTGGTGACGCTCGTGGCGCGGCGCGGCCGGGTCGCGCACCTGGAGGTCGTCGGCAAAATGGACCTCGAAGCCAACAAGCCGATGCGCGCCGATACCATCTTCCGCATCGCGTCGATGACCAAGCCGATCGCGAGCGTCGCCGCGATGATGCTCTACGAGCAGGGACATTTTCTGCTCACCGATCCGGTGTCGAAGTTCCTTCCGGAGCTCAAGAACCCGCGGGTGGCGATGCCGCCGCAGCCTGGGCATTTGGCCGAGACGACCTTCCTGACCGTGCCCGCCCAGCGCGAGATCAACATCCGCGATCTGCTGACCCACACGGCGGGCTTCCCGAGCTCCGGCGGGATTACCTCGGAGGCGTACCGACAATTCGTGGCGGAGCGAAAGCCGGAAGACACCGTCGGCGACATGACGTTGCGGCTGGCCAAGCTGCCGCTGAAGTTTCACCCGGGAACGCAATGGGACTACGGAGTCTCGACCGACGTCGTGGGGCGCCTGGTGGAGGTGATCTCGGGGGTCTCGCTCGACGAGTTCTTGCGGGAGCGCATCTTCAAGCCGCTGGGAATGAATGATACGTATTTCTACCTGCCGGAGGAGAAGGCCGGGCGGTTCGCGGCGGCCTACGCGCCGGCGGAAAAAGGCCTGAAGCTGGTGGACGCGCCCTCGACGAGCAGCCGGGTGCGCGGGCCGAAGAAATACTTCTCCGGGGCCGGCGGCCTGGTGTCGACGGCGTCCGACTACCTGCGCTTCAGCCAGATGTCGCTGAACGGCGGCGAGCTCGAGGGCGCGCGGCTGCTCAGCCGCAAGACCGTCGAGCTGATGACCTCCAACCACATCGGCAACCTGGCGATGTGGCCGACGCTGGGCGGCTACCGTTTCGGTCTGGGGTATCGCGTGCGCACCCATCTCGGCGAGTCGGCGGTGTCCGGATCGGTCGGGGAGTTCGGCTGGGGCGGCGCCTTCTGCACCTACTTCTGGATCGACCCCAAGGAACAGATGATCGGGATCCTGATGACGCAGGTGCGGCCGTACACGCACCTCAACATCCGGCAGGAATTCCAGGTGCTGGCCAACGCAGCGATCATCGATTGAGACGGGCCGTGGCCGAGTATGTCGTAGGAGTGGACTTAGGGGGAACCAACCTGCGGGCCGGCGTTTTCCGGCCCGACGGGAAGATGCTCGAGAAGTTCTCGACGCCCACCAACATCGAGCGGGGCAGGGAAGCGCTGATGGATTCGATCGTCGGCGCGATCGAGCGGGTGGCGGGCGCGCACCGCGGCGAACGCCTGGCGGCGATCGGCATCGGCGTGCCGGGGTTCATCCTGCTCGGAAAAGGAATCATCACGAAATCGCCGAACCTGCCGGGCCTCGAGAACTTCGCGATGCGCGACGCCTTGCGCGAGCGCGTGGGCTGTCCGGTGGTGCTCGAGAACGACGCCAACGCGGCGGCGTACGGCGAGCAGTGGATGGGGGCGGGGCGCGGCGTCGACGACCTGGTGCTGCTGACGCTGGGCACGGGAATCGGCGGCGGGATCATTTCGGGCGGGCAGGTCCTGACGGGGTACCTGGGGATGGCGGGCGAGCTGGGCCACATCACGATCGAGCCGCGCGACGGCGTTTTGTGCGGGTGCGGCAATTCGGGGTGTCTCGAGGCGCACGCCTCGGCGACGGCGATCGCGCGGATGGCGGAGGAAGCCGTGAGCGCGGGGCGCTCGCCGGCGCTGGTGCGGGCGCGCGGCGAGATCACCGCGGCGCTCGTCTATGAAGCGGCAGTAGGCGGAGACACCGAGGCGCGGGCCATTTTCGAGCGCATGGGGCGGGCGCTGGGGCTGGGCCTGGCGATGCTCATCAATACTTTCAACTTTCCGTTGTACCTGCTGAGCGGCGGGGTGTTGGCGGCCTGGGATCTGTTCACGCCGGCCATGTTCGAGGAATGCCGGCGGCGGTCGCTGACGTTCCGGCAGACCGACACGCGGATCGAGAAGGCCGCGCTCGGCGAGGCGGCGGGGCTGTACGGGGCGGCGGGCGTGGCGCTGCGTGGAGTATGACAAGTCCTGGTTTACCGCAGAGACGCAGAGTACGCAGAGAAAACCGGGAAAGCCTTTCTCTGCGGCCTCCGCGTCTCTGCGGTGAGAACGCCTTGTCGGCCTGAAGCGGCATGCGCTACTGGATGGGGCTCGACACCGGGACCGGCGGCACGCGGGCGCTGTTGGTGGACGAGAGCGGACGCGTCGCGGCTGGGTTCACCGCGCCGCACGAAGAGATCCGGATGGAGCGGCCGCTGTGGGCGGAGCAGCGGCCCGAGAACTGGCGCGACGCGGCGCAGGCGGCGATTCGCGGCGTGTTGCAGCAGGCTGGCGCGAGCGGCGGCGACGTCGCCGGGATCGGGCTCTCCGGGCAGATGCACGGGCTGGTGCTGCTCGACGCGAGCCACGCCGTGATTCGTCCGGCGCTGATCTGGTGCGATCAGCGCAGCCAGCCGCAGGTCGACTGGATCAACGGGAAAGCCGGCCGCGAGAAAGTGCTGGAGTGGACGGCGAACCCCGTGCTGACAGGATTCACCGCGCCGAAGCTGCTGTGGGTGCGCGACCAGGATCCGGCCTCCTACGAGCGGGCGCGGAAGATGCTGCTCCCCAAGGACTACATCCGGTTCTGCCTGACCGGGGAGTTTGCGAGCGAGGTGAGCGACGCCTCCGGTACATCGCTGTTCGACGTAGTGAGGCGGCGGTGGTCCACCGAGATGCTCGGGGCGCTGGGGCTCGACCGGGATCTGATGCCGCCGGTGGTCGAGTCGCCGGAGGTGACCGGAAAAGTCTCGAAGGCCGCGGCCGAGGCGACGGGGCTCGAGGCGGGGACGCCGGTGGTCGGCGGGGCGGGCGATCAGGCGGCGAGCGCGGTGGGGAACGGAATCGTCGAGGCGGGGGCGGTGTCGTGCACCATCGGGACCTCCGGGGTGGTGTTCGCGCACATGGAGAAAGTGGGGTACGATCCGGCGGGTCGTGTTCATACCTTCTGCCACGCCGTGCCCGGCAAATGGCACGTCATGGGGGTGACGCAGGGGGCGGGGCTGAGCTTGCAGTGGTTCCGCAACCGCTTCGCCGCGGGCGCCTCCTACGAAGCGCTCACGGCGGAGGCGGCCGAGGCGCCGCTCGGCAGCGACGGCCTCTACTGGCTGCCGTACCTGATGGGCGAGCGGACGCCGCACCTCGATTCGGCGGCGCGCGCCGCCTGGGTCGGTCTTACGGCGAGGCACCGGCGCGCGGACCTGATTCGCGCCGTTCTCGAAGGGGTCTCCTACAGCTTGAAGGACTGCCTCGAAATCATTGAGAAGCTGGGGGTTGAGGTGAAGCTGGTGCGGGCCTCGGGCGGCGGCGGGCAGAGCGCCTTCTGGCGGCAGATGCTGGCGGACGTTTTCGCGAAGCCGGTGGCGAGGCTCGAGACGCAGGAAGGCTCGGCCTACGGCGCGGCGCTGCTGGCGATGGTCGGGACGGGGCGCTTTAGGTCTGTGCCGGAGGCATGCGCGGCCACGGTGCGGGAGGTGACCCGCACGGCGCCGGCTCCGGAAGCGGCCGCGGCCTACGCGCGGCGGTATCCGCTGTTTCGGGCGCTCTATCCGGCGTTGAAGCAGTCTTTCACGTCAATCGCCGCCCTTTAGACGCCCAGGTCCAGGACCTCGCCGATAGCCGACGCGACGCTCGACATCATTTCGGCCGAGAGCCGTGTCAGGGGGCCGCGGCCCAAGCGGCGGTTGTCGATCCCCCGGAGTTGATCGATCAAGAGGTCCGAGTCCCGCGTTAGGCGATCTGCGGCGCTGACACGGATCCGCAGCGGGTCGGCATCATCGACCAGCCGCGTGGTCAACGGCACGACGAGCGTAGACGGATGGCCGGCGTCGATCAGGGCCTGCGATTGGACCACCAGCACGGGACGGGTCTTGCCCGGCTCCGTGCCAAACCGAGGAGCCAGATTCGCCAGCCAGATTTCGCCGCGCTCAGGCATCGGGCGCCCGCTCGATGGCTGCGAACTCGGCGTTGACTCGCATGCTCTCTTTCCGCACTTTGCGGGAGACCTGGGCCAGCCTTTCGGCGCGGCGGCGCGCCGTGGTCTCGCGGTTCAGCCGCTGGATCGCCTGGCGCAGGTAAGCGGCTCGCGAGAGCCGGAGGCCTGCCGCGCACTGCGTGCTCTGGCGGAGCAGATCCTCGGGCAGTTTCAACGAGATTGTTTGCATGTACACTCCCTTGGGATATCCCAACAGGATGTCTCATCTGGCCATCGTACCATAACACCGGCTAGTACGGCTCTCGTCCTCACATCACCTCCGGGGTTTCGATGCCCAGGATCCCCAGCACGCGGGAGAGCTGATCGGCGAAGAACTGCGTCATCCACAGCAGGAAGGTCCTTGTTTTGGGGTCGGTTTCGCTCAGGATGTGGTGCTGGTGGTAGAACATGTTGAAGCTCTGGGCGAGCTGGAAGGCGTAGCGGGCGAGGTGCGCGGGCTCGCCGGCGGCGAGCGCCTTCTCGATGACCGAATCGGCCTGGGAAGCGCCGAGCAGGATCTGCCAGAAATCTTCGCTGGCTAGCTGGCGGGCGAAGGCTTTCTCGTCGAGAGTCGCGGCGAAATCGGGGAGCGACTCGCCGCGCTCGGCGAGCTTGCGGAGGATGTTGCGGGCGCGCACGCCTGCATACTGCACGTAGGGACCGGTCTCGCCTTCGAAGCTGAGGGCTTCCTGGAAGTCGAAGGCGATCACCGCGGCGCGCGTGTATTTCAGCAGGAAATACCGCAGGGCGCCGATGGCGATCCGCGTGGCGATGCCGCGCTGGTATTCGGCGGAGGCGTCGGCGTGGCGGCTGCGGACCTCCTCTAGCGCCTTGTCGATCAAGGCGTCGATGAAGTCGTCGGCCTTGACGCCGAGGCCCCGGCGGCCGGAGACCTCGACGTAGGGGCGCTGGCGGTCTTCCTCGGAAAGCTCGATGCCCAGCTCGGCGCAGCAGCGCGGCGAGAGCGCCACCATCTCGTAGGAGAAATGGACGGAGTTGTCGGCCTGCCCCTGGTGGCCGAGCGCGCGGAGGCCGGCCTGCACTACCTTCTGCAAGTAGGCTTGACGCTCGTCGATGACGTTATAGACGCGCCAGGCGCGGCCGAAGGCGGCCGCAGCGGGCTGGGGCTCGCTGGTGGTGACCCAGAGGGTGCGGCCGTCCGCGTAGGTCTGCCAGGGACGATAAAAGAAATCGCGGCCGAGCAAGCCGAATTTCCAGAGCTGGTAGGCGATGTCCTTGCCGACGTAGGTGACGGTGCCGCTGGAGCGGACGATGACCTTGGAGTCCTCGCCGGCGGCCTCGGCGGGCATCACCCAGCAGCCGGCGTTCTTGCCTTCGGTCTCGAGGCGAATCGCGCCGCGCTGTTGGAGCTGCTCGAAGGCGGTGGCCCAGAAGTCGAGGTGGAGGATCTCGCTTTCGCGGGGCAGCACGTCGTATTCGACGCCGAGGCGCAGCATGGTCTTGAGATGCGCCTGGAGGATGGCGTCGGAGACGAGGCGGGCCGTTTCGGCGAGCGGCTCGCCGGGGGCGCCGGCCTCGATGGCGGCCAGCGCCTGCGCGCGCCAGGCGAGCGACTCCGGATGCGTCTCGTAACGGCGGGAGACGCCGGCGTATAGATCCCAGCAGTAGTAATCGAAGCGGCTCGCCGGATCGGCGAGGAGGGCGCGGATCGCGTCGAGAGATTTCCCCTCCAGGAAGTGAAAGCCGGCGACGACGTCGGCCACCTGCACGCCGGTGTTGTCGATGTAGTTCTGGACCTCGACCTGGCGGCCGCGGGCGCGCAGCATGCGGACGAAGGTGTCGCCGAGCACCGCGTTGCGGAGATGGCCGATGTGGGCGGCCTTGTTGGGGTTGATGTTGGTGTGCTCGACGATGATCTTGCCGCCGGCGGAGGGGGGCGCGGCTGCGACGCTGGCGAGCAGGGCGGCGGCGTAGGCGGCGCGGTCGAAGCGGACGTTGAGGTAACCGTTGCCGGCGATCTCCAGGCGGGCGATCCCCGGGATCGGGCCGATGGAGGCCGCGATTTCCTCGGCGATCTTGCGCGGCGGTTTTTTCAGGAGCTTCGCCAGCGCGAAGGCGACCGGCAAAGCGAGCTCGCCGAAATCGCTCTGGCGGGGCTGCTCGAGCTGGACGTCCATGTCGAGCGAGTAGGCGGTCCGGAGATGCGCGGCGAAGGCGTCGCGCACGCGCTGTTCGAGGGCGAGAAACATCAGGCGCCGGCGGGCAGCAGGGGCTCGATTTTGGCGGCCAGGGCTTCGTAGGAGAGGTTGCCGGGGTTGTAGAGACGGACGACGCCCTTGCGGTCGATCAGGATCAGCGTGGGCGTGGTCGAGGCGCCCAGGGCCTCGAAGTTTTCGGCGCTCACCGGAACGCTCATCCAGGACGGGATGGGGTGGGCTTTCTGGTAGTCGCCGCGGAGGTAGGCGAGCTCCTGCTCGGGGGCGGCCGTCTCGCCGCGGGCGATGTAGCCGTACAGCTGGGTGGGTCCGACGATGGTAAGGCCGCGGCCGCCGTATGTCTGGTTAAGACGGTCGAGGACGGGCTTCTGGGTCTTGCAGTCGCCGCACCAGTGAGCCCAGAGGAAGTAGAGCACCACGCGGCCCTTCAGCTCCGCGAGGGTCTTGCCTTTTTCGCCGATCCAGTGGTCGGCGGCGAGCGCCGGAGCCGGTTTCCCTTCGAGCGTCAGCAGCAGGATGCTCTTCTGGATGCGCGTGCCGATGGAGGTGTTTTTGTAGTGGGCGTGCATGGCGCGCAGAAACTTGACGGCGCCGGCGCGGTCGGCGCGGGCGTCCTGCGCGGCGCCCAGGACCTCGATGGCGGCGCCGAGCGCGATGGGAAGACTGCGGTCGGCGTCGAGGGCGCGCTCCTTGAGCAGCGTCTGGGAGCCGTTGAAGGCTTCGCGGGCGTAGGATTCCGCCTTGTCCCAGTTCTGGACGAAGCCGGCGCCGCGGGCGACCCAGGAGAGGGCCTCCAGCAACTGCGGCGTGATCTCCGGTTTCTGGGCGCGGAAATCGGCGACTGCCTTTTCGGCGGCGGGCAGATCCTTGGCCCAGGCGGCTTTGCGCGCGGCCGAGACGACGTTGCCGGATTGGGCGAGGAGGGCGGCGGGGAGGGCCAGCGCGGCGAGAGGGAATCGGGTGAGGCGGAGCATTACTAAGGATACCTCCACGGGGCCGTGGGGTACAATCGGTCAAAGGCAAGTCAAAAGTCAAATGGCAAAAGTCAAAAGTCAAAAGCTCGCGACGTGCGGCTGCGCCGGGCTTTTTTTTAGGCGCTTCGCGCGGCGAGGGCGGCCGGGCAGCTCGTCCGTCGCGCAGCGCGGTGAAGCGCGGTGAAGGGCCGCAGTCAAGGGCAAGTCAAAAGTCAAATGGCAAAAGTCAAAAGTCAAAAGTTCGCGAAGTTCGGCTGCGCCGGGCTTGTTTTTAGGCCGCGCTTCGCGCGGCGAGGGCAGCCGGGCAGATCTGCGAAGAAAGCGATTGCCATTGGGTTGTTGTGGGCGGCGGGGACGCTGGCTTGGGGACCCGACGGTCACCTGATGTCGGCGCGCGTCGCCGTGCGGGCCCTGCCGGGCGAGACGCCGGCGTTTTTCCGGCAGTCGGTCGAAGAGCTGGCGTACCTGTGCTCGGAGCCGGATCGCTGGCGGGACAAGGGACGCAGTCCGGCGCTGACGGCGCTCACCTCGGCCGATCATTGGATGCATATGGAGAATATCCAGCCGGGTCTGCCGGCGACGCGGTACGAGTTTTTGCTGGCCAACGTGGGGCGCAAGAACCCGGCGGGGCGTCCCATGACGGTCGAGGATCTGGGCACGGTGGCCTATGCCATCGCCGAGTACGCCGAGCGGCTGACCGGCGAGTTCCGGCGGTGGCGGGCGGCGCCGGAGGAAACCGCCGAACAGCGGCGCATCAA